>OLGJ01000634.1_pt1 | contig 19687 bp, 15 predicted proteins | sample 1605431 | NCBI WGS metagenome assembly OLGJ01 (sample SAMEA3888920, study PRJEB22519) | human gut metagenome | biome: human gut; feature: human-associated habitat; material: faeces | place: Denmark | collected 2009
ATCCCCCTAAAGCAGTTTGGTTATTTACCTTGTCTGCTTTAGGGGGATCATATCAAAAAGCCTGTGCGTTTCTCTCTGTACTTCTCATTTCAGATCACGAAGGACATTATACGTAGATCCATTATTTTTGTTCACTACCACCTGCATCGAGCGATTATTCTCCAGACGCTTGATCTCACCCGTAGTAGGATTCACCCGATACACATCCGTCGTGACCTGCTTCTCCAACGGCCGCTCGGCCAATGTCTTCCCGCCATTCTTATCCGGGCTGTAAATGGCGACCGCATAGTAGAGCTGGTTATTTTCCTTATAACCGACCATCACCCAGCTGTCCCTTTCGAGCGCAGTGGAATCGATCTTTTTCACAAAATTCGACTTACTGTCACTATCGATCAGCCCATTCTTCTTCGTAAACTCCGGGCCTTCTCTTTGATCGAAATAGCTTCCATTCGTTCCACCCATCCAGTCTTCAAACGAGGTGAACCCATTGCCCGTCTCTTGTTTCGCGAGAGGAAGAAGAGTCTCCTTCAGCCACTTCATGTGACGGTCATAGACCTTATCACTTTTGCTCCCCGCTTGAAGAAGCTCTGCGGCGGAGCCAAAGATCCTAGGGATCCCGTCTCCGTAAGACCCCCAAACGCCCCATCCGATCCCGACCACCAGACCCAGCATGAGGGCATACTCTACAAAGTTGTTCCCCTTCTGTCCCATATCTCTTACCAGTCCTCTTTCTTATATAATAAGTTCTAGGGTTTCATTTTACCATCTTTTCAAGAGAGCTACAAGGAGATAATAAGAGGGAGACTCGCCCCCCCATGCAAAGTTTGAAAGAGGGATAAGCAGGCAGGGCTGAGGGGAACAGGGCAACTTATGACTTGTGACTGGTGACTCTCTCGTACTGTCATTTCGAGCGCAAGCGAGAAATCTTTGTCATTCGCGGTCAAACGGCCAATGTCAGGAAATGTTCAAACGGGAAGCCTGTGATCTCCGACCTTCGGGCATCGCCATTTACAAAAAGCGGCGCAAAGCGCCATAAATCGCCTACTTGAAACGCATTCCCCCGCTCTCTTTCATACGGCCAGTGCCCTATCCGCCCCTTCGGGGCACCTTCCCCTCGAGGGGAAGGCTATTCCTATCAAGCGGCGAAGGCGTCACCTTCATTCCAATTTCTCATAAGAGCAGGGCTTTTATTCGCGATCAAGGGACGACACATCCCAGAGGCTCCCCCACAAAGCAAGAAGCAGACTTTTCACATCCTACATCATGACAAAAAGTGCAATCATCAGGATCGCCACAAAGAGACAATAGAAGAACTTCCCCCAGAACGCCTGCCGATTCTTCTTTGTCGAGACCTCGAAGCCACAATGCGGGCAATACTTCAGCCCCACGACATCCGGCACCGGGCCACGGCAATGCGGACACACCTCGCAGTGCCCCGCCGCATACTGCGCGCGCTCCTCCGCCGTCAGCTCCGGCAGGATCTCCACCGGCGTATCCAACAGCCGGCACCCACACGCCGGGCAGAAACGGAGCATATTCCCCTCATACACCCGCCCGCACCCTCGGCAGCGCACCGCATCCTCCGGCAGCGGCTGCTCCAGCACCTGATGACACGCCGGACATCGATCCCAGCGCTTCCGCATTCCATGCCCGCAGTACGGACACTTTGCAAGATGCGGCCACGACGCCTCCCGGCTCCCCGCCTCCGGCGCCTGCGAAGGCTTTGAAAGCGACGTATAAGAGATCCCCGTCCCCGGGATCCCCACCGTCGTCCGGACACCATTCTGTCCGAACGTGATATGCGCCCCGCGCCGTCCGATCGACGTCGAGACCCCGCGCTTTCCGACATTCAGCGTCACTCCCGGCATGATCTTGATCCGCCGCTGAAAACGAAAACCCATTTCTTCTGCCTTCTTTCTCCTGTTGTCTCATATATAAGACAAAAAACCGTGCTGTTTTGTCTCATTCATAAGACAATATAGCACGGTTTCTGTCTCATCGACAAGACGATTTTATAAACTCATTCTAACGAAACAGACAGCCTTCGTCATTCTGCCAGTTTTTCTTTCAACGCCATGAGGCTGGCGTCTGCATGCTCAAGATCGATGAAATCTACTTTCCCTCTACGTTCATGCGATACAGGCGGTCCAGCTCATTCATCAAGCGATCCTGCAGCGTCGTGTTATCACCATCTGCATCCGCGACCATCTGCCTAAGCTTTTCAAAGCCTCTTTCCGAACACTGCTCTGCATAGTCTATACACTTGTCAAAGTCGGTAAAATCATTGATATTTTCTTCATTCACATCCTCTGCCCCCAGGCGCAGCGCCTGGATCAGAGCCTTGTCACTGGTATCAAATGTCTTAAAGAGAATCCAACCTGTCTTTTTGGTTGGCAGCTTTTTCGGCTCGTCCATGCCAAGTGCCATGGTGAGAAAAAAGATTTCCTTATTCGGCGTCGCTTCGAGATCGAGGATATTCCCATGGGTATTGATGTAGTCCCTATTTTCGTCCGCAATATACGCTCTATCTGCCATTATCGATCCACTCCTTCTACTACACTTTCATCTTTAGACAGGTTCAGATGCCGCACGGTTGCTTTCTTATCATACATTTCTGCCACTGCGGGAGAATATTCATCTGGCGTAAAGAGCATGATGATCTGCTTCTCTTTCGCGATATTCAGGAGCGCTTTAGCCATGCGTACTCTGTTTTCATCCGATACGCGGCCTAAGGGAGAATCGATGACGAGCGGACAGTTCTTCCCAGAAACCTGATGTACGGAAAGCGTGAAAGCGTATGCCAGTGCCATGGCTTCTGTAGCACCAGTTGAATTCGTCATGATATGCCCCTGCATGTTATAAACTTCGACATTATACTGATCATCGATGGAGATGCTTCCGAAAGTATTCTCTTTCCAGATCATAGAGCGGAATTCTTTCCATGTCTGTTCCTGCATCTCACGCTTTGTCTCATCCACTATGGCCTCACGCACTTTCATAAAACCGTCGCTCATCTTTTTTAAGACCTGTAGTTCTTTTCTCTGCTGCTCCTGAACACTCTGCTTTTTCTCGCATTCTTCCAATTGCTTTCCCAAGCGCTCGATATCTTCTTTTTTAGAGTCAATCATACGCTCATAGTTCTTAATATCCGCGCTGTAATTCACGACCGCTTCCTTCGCTTTTTCATAGTTCTTATTCCAATCTGCCACATTCGCAGTACCAGCATCTCCACCGTAGACGTTTAACTTTTGGCTAACCTCTTTAAGTTCCAACTCATTTTTTCGTTTATGCAGTTCGGTGTTACGTTCTCGATTTCTCAGCGCATCGCGTCTCACCTCATACTCTTGTACTTTGTCTATCGCTTTTTCCATGGGAGACATCATGCGACTTAAAAAGTTTGAAGTGTTCGAAGAAATATCGTTATCCCGCAAGATTTTTTCAAGATACTGGAGTGCCTCCGGCGTCAAATGACTATGACAGAGTGGGCACGGTTGGTCCTTATGCTGAAGCAGTTCACAAATCTGATCGCGATCAATTTTCGGCGGCAGTTTTCCTTCGGCACTTTTCTCAAAAATATACCGGTGAATTTTTTTTATGCGAGGATACATAAGCAGCAATGGTAGGTATGTCTTAATAAATCCTGTCTTTTCCCAATTGTTCGCCAGCTCTTCCTTTTCGATCTCAACCGCTTCCTGCTCTAATTTTTTTCGTTCCTTCTGCAACGGTTCAACTTCATGATAACCCATAAGTTTCTGACTATTCTCTTCTTCTTTTTTCTTCGCAGAAGTCAATCTTTCTTTCGTTCGCTCAATTTCCTTTTTCGTTTTCTCAATCCAATCTTCCTTATCCATTAGCTCCTGATGAAGCAGTGCATAGGCTGGAATCTTGATACCAATCGCTTTATTCAGTTTATTCCTTCTTCCTGTAATCGTTTTTATCGTATCTTCCAGTAGATTGACCTGCGCAATGTTATAAATAGATGCTTTCAGCGGCGTAGCAAAGAAATCTTTCAATTTTTCACCGTCGAAGAAATAAAAATTGTAAATCGCCTCGTCAAAATACTGTTTCACAAGAACCGCCGCATCTTCGTCGTACGAAATCTTCGTATTGCTATTATCATGCGGTGTCACAGAAGCCGTGAAAGCAGAGGCGCTATTGGTTGGATCTGCATGGGCATGTTTCATATAGAAAACACTTCTTGTGAATTCAATGATATTCTGCTCTTCCGTAACAAAGCGAAAAGACACTGAAACAGGAATTTTTTCATCATCCTTCGCATTTTCCAACACGTGAGTGTTTATGAGCGGCAGGCTCCGTGCTTCCGTTTTTGCATTCGATTCACGCGGATTCTCTTTCCCATAGAGGCACCATGTAATCGCCTTCAGCACCGTCGTCTTCCCGGTACCATTCTGCGCGATGATGGCAAAGAGCTGGGTATCAGCCTTCTCCGATTTCTTGAAATTGATTTCACACGTCCCATACTGGCGATAATTCACAAATGACAGCCGATCGATTTGAATGCCCATCACGCCTCTCCTCCTTTTTTATTCTGCTTATCCAGATACTCCTGAATCTTTTTATCATAAGCTTTTTTGTTCCCACGGCTCTGCGCTTCTAGGATATCCAGCATCAGATCTTTCATATTCCGATTCACATCGAGCGCTTCGATCTGGTCTTTAATTCTCTTGCTGATACTCATTTAAATCCACTCCTTTTCCCTTGAACAACTGGTATACGTCCATATAGTTATCGGCATTCTGCGCAATCAGCGCGACGCGCTTTTCTTCATTCTTTAAGAGCGGAAGATCCTGATCGCCCAAAACGATGAAATCATAGATTTCCGACATCTGTTTCCCCGGTGCCGGTCGAATGACACGTCCGACACGCTGGATGTACTCTCTAGGATTCGTACTGCTTGCTAGGATGATCGCCACGCGGGCAGTCGTGATATCGATGCCTTCATCCATACACTTGATGCCGAGGACGACCTGCAGGCTGTGAGCGGCGAACCCTTTCAGAATTTCCTGCCGTTCTGTCAGGCCCGTCTCTCTATCCGTCTTGCTGGCGGAGATCTCTTTCGTGATTTTTGCCCGCGTGATTTTCTTCTCGGCCAGCATCTGCATGCAACCATCCATCTGCACATTCGATGTGAAGAGAAGCGTATCCTGGATCGAATCTGGATCCATACTGTCCAGCAGTCCATCCAGCACCGCCATCTTTTCTTCTGCATTTTTGACGATATCGGCACGTTTTTCATACAGATTGTCTAGTACCTTTTTCTCTTTCTGGTACGGTTTATGTTGTTTTTTCAGCTTCTCGATCGTAAAGGCAAGCGGCCTGATTTTTCGCTGCAGCTTTTCCCACTTCTGCTTTTCTTCCTCAGACAAATGGACAAAGAGCGGGTGGTAGACGTAAGGATTCAGGAATGGCTTCTGGGTGATTTCATTTTTCGTATGCAGGGCATCCCAAAGGCCGAATTCGAATGACTGATTTCCAAAATAGTCCCGGATGAGCTGCGTACCTTCTTCATCAAAGAGACGTTCCGGCGTCGCTGAAAGACCGATGCGCTGCTCATAGCAGGGCAGAAGCGCCTTCTGCTGCTTATCCGAGCCGATCCCATGGACTTCATCACAGATGAAAAGAATCGGCGTATCTCCTTTATACTTTGAAATGAGCTCTATAAATTTATCAGAGGAAGCCGTGGCATGTGTGGTGTACACGATGGCATTCGTGTATTTCCAAAATGTCAAGAGCATGCTCTCGAGTTTTTTCTTCCACTTCGGGTTCGTCCCATCCGCGATAAGACTATAATCAAAGTAGACCCCCACCTTCTCCATATCTGCCTGCCACTGGCGCGAGAGAGTATTCTGCGGTGTCGCGACAATCGTAAGAAAAGGCTTTTTCTCTTTCATTTTTTCATAGATACAGCCGATGGCCGTCCGCGTCTTCCCTGTCCCTGTCGCCATTTCCATAAGGAGCCGGCCCTGATTCTTTTTCCATTTCTGCACGGCTTCTCTCTGGTGCTGGAAGAGTCCGATCGGGTCTTTTTCACCCGGTTTCTTGTATCGCTTCATGCAGTCAAGATCGAATGGATCTTTCGGCTTGATCTTGACGATCTTTTCTCGGACGGCTTCCGGGATATCGTAAACCGTCGCGATGGACGCCTTGCGATTGCTCCAGTAGTCCTCGAATTTCTTTTTATCCGCATCCACATAGACCTGCTGTCCCAGCTCCCAAGAGCGGAAGACTTTGAATTCTTCGATATTTTCCAGCCATGCCTGCGCTGTTTCATTGATGGAGCCGGAGAAGGAGATCATGTCTCCCCTCTCATCGATCATAATACCGACTTTCTGATGAAAGAGGCTGGTCGGTGAATTGTTGCATACGACGATCTTGATTTCCAGAAATCCCTGATCCAGCAGGTAGGCAAGGAGCTTCAGATGATCATCGGCCGTCTCATCGAGCTTCAGCTCCTGAAACAGATCCGCGTGCTCATCAAGCGGCTGGTGTTTCTGAATGATTTCGAAGTCCTTGCGAGAAAGCTGCGGAGAAACGAGAAGGTACATATGCCCGTGATTCTGGCAGAGCCCCTCAATACCTTCCGCGGCTACTGTCAAAGCAGTCGAGCTGAAAAAGCCCGCAATGCGGTAGTACCGCTTCGTCGCTTTCAAGACCGGAATATAGAATTTTTCCAGCAGATGTTCCTTGCTGCTTTCTGTCTCATAGCAGGACTCCAGATATAAATCTCTCAGCCCCATGGCTACACCTCCCAATCGATATGCTGTAAAAGCTGTTCTTTCTTCGTACCTTTCAAAACAAATTCCATCAGTTCCCGCACATTGCCACGCCTCCTCACCGCTGTGCTTTGGGAAACGCAGGCGACCGTATCCGCATACCGCACCTTGCCTTTCGCGGCCTTGTGAATGAGGCAGTGCAGATAAGCATTACGAAGCAGCAGTTTTCTTAAAATCTCCGATTTTTCCGGAAAAGGTATCGGTATCAGGTACTTTCCCAAAGACGTCAGATGCACCATCTTAGGCCGCGTATCCGTGATGGATACAAGGCTGAAAAGTGCGGCCGTTTTTGACTGGTTCTCCCCATATTTCTTCTTGGCTATCTGCGTGGCACACTGCATCAGCTGATAGCCGAGAGCATCAAAAGAGAGCCCATCGTCTGCAAATTCCAACAACTCGGGGACGCGAATGATGGAGCGCTCGAGACTGCTGAACATGGGAATATCCGCCACACTAAATTCCTTTTTCGGAGACAAACGGCAAATGCAGTCCACCAGTCTTTCGATAGACACTTTGGACAGCACGCGGCATGCTTTCTCTTCCTCTGGCCCTGTGCCGGACAGGAAAACCTGATTCACATATTCTTTCTCAGACAGAAACGCATACAGGTACTTAGCGTTCTCCAGATTCCTTCCCCACTCCTCGAAAAAATCCATAGGAATCAGCTCCCTCAGTCAGAATAGTCGGAGTACTTCATATCAAAAAATTCTTCTGCCAGCGTCGGATGCCTCATTTCGAAATCCTTCAGTGCCTGCATGGCCGAGCAATAGCCTGGCGTCTTCTTCATCGCCTGATTGACCTTGCAGAATTCTCTGAAACTCATCTTTTTGAAAATATTCGGTTGGTTGCACCAGCGAGCAATCGCCACATACATCGCATGAAGTGGCGAAGCCTTCCATGGCGCTTCATGCTTATTCTGATAGCGCATGATATAGGGCAGGCAGTGATACTGCATCAGAAGCTCAATACGCCGGAAGGTATCTCGGATATCCTTCCAATCGGTGGATGCAAATCCCACCAGCACGTAGAATTTCACGCTCCGTCCCTTCTTGTACGGCTTCATGATTTCCAGCTTTGCATGAATCAGGTCATAGTCGCTGATGTTATCAAAGGCAAACGTAAAATCCCCATCATAGTTCGATGTGAAAAGTGCCTTCGCTATGTCTGGCGTCAGAAGACGTTCATCCATTCCCTGCTTGAACTTGAATCGTTTCCTTGTTGCGACCAATTCTCCCAGAAGCGGCCGCCAGTCAAGATACCCAAAGAAATTATCATCCAGAAGGCAGATCTTCTTGCGATCCCGATCTAAAAACTCCGTCAAATGGCTATGACGGAATACCCTGTTATATTTTTGATTCACGCAGAAGCCGCAATGCCGGAAGCACCCACGGGTCAAGTACCCTATGCTGTACTCCAGGTACTCCTTGAACTGCACCAGAAACCGGCTGCGATGAAATTCACGGCCTTCACATTCTGCCTTTTTCTTCGCCTGCTCTACCTTCTCCTCGATCCATTTGTCGTAAAGATGGTAGTCAGGCATGCAATGCTCGATGACATCAGGCAGATTGGGAGCACGATCAAAAAAGAAACCTGTGCCGCCTACGTTGACAGGTATCTTTCCATTGATTTTATATCCCACAGTTTTCTCCAGCCACTTCTCGACAGGCAGCGCTCCGGCGTCTGGCCGCCCCACACGAATCAGAAGCTCTTTCGGCTGCGACACATGTTGCAGCCATTCCGGAACGGGGGTATCTGTGAAGACTTTGGCGATAAACACACGGTCAAATTCTTCCAGATGTTCATAGTCCGTTTTTAAAACAACATTTTCCGGCGGCAATTTCACCACCTGCTTGTAGTAGCCGGAAATCTTTTCGCAGACCAGATTCGGAAAGCGGTGTCTTCGCCGCCCGAGGAGGTCTGCATCTATCACTGCTATTTTCATTTCTTTCTCACGCTTTAATACAATACTTTCTCGCAGAATGTATCATCATTCGATTCTACGATTTCCTTCACTTTGAATGGAGGAAATTCAATTCCATAGGTATCCTCGATGATGCCGGAAATTTCTGAAGTCGTCAGCAAATTTTCCGAACCATTGACGATTTCCTCGACGAGATCCGCCATGCTGAGTTTCCGCTGCATCTGTCTCTTGCGCAGCAAATGTCCCGAGCCATACTTCTGGCTATTGAAGCTCTCATAGTCAGCTGCCAAAAGTGATCCATAGAACCAGTCACCCCATCCCTCTTCCTGCCACGGAAGATCAAAACCTGCTGCTCGCAAGGATCTGATACTGAAGCATTTCCCATTTTCTATAAAGTGATACACCTTCTCACAGAATTCATGGATAGCTTCTTGCGTAATTCCATGTTTTTCTAAATACCGGCTATTGCAGAATACCCCCGGCTCAGTCTCTACGACCTTAAAATCTTTGGCAAGACCTAGCCAGACTGCTGAAAACATGGAAGATACCGCATATTCAGGATGATCTCGAAGATCCAGTATTTCATTTTCTACAAACAGCTTTTTGAAGAAATCTTTTACACTGCTATAGGTATCACGGATCACATATTTCCGATGCGAGATGAAACCCATCTGCCTAACAGCCGCCGGATCGATATCCCATACATTTCCCTCTGGGTATTCTTCCAAGTACGTATCGAGGATATCCTGCATCAGATAAAAATCCTCCAGCAGGCGTTTCTTCATGCGCTCCACCTTATCCTCAGGAAGAAATGTCTCCGGGATATGAAACATCCCCGTACCAGGGTCAAAATACTCTTTGCAGGTTTCGCCCCAGCCATTCGCCATTGCAGCATTTTGAGGAACACCATACGCTTCTTCTATCGCGCATCCCAGATCCATGTAAGAAATATAACCATGTTCCTGAATGATATCCACGACCTGTTTTTTACGATCTGTATGACCAATCTTCAGCGTTGGCATTCTGCCAAAAGTCATTCGATGTGCATCATCCAGATAGTCATTGTAATGACCATGCGCCCAGAGCTTTTTCAAAAGATTGTGCAGTTCATACTCGTCTCTGATATCATACCGCTCCATGATTTCCGGAAAATCTCGGAAAAATTTACGGCTGGAAATTTCCACATTGCTATACGAAGTGAGCTGCAGCGTATCCAGCAAATCCTGATAGTCCATCGATAGAACGTCATAATAGCGAACCTGTCGATGGCAGCTCACCAATACCGTCATTTCCGAGAAATAATGTTCTATGTATCTCACATTCAGGGAAAAGCGCGGATTCTCACGCGAAACGGAAAGACTATCCAAAAGCCGCAGGTAATCTTCAAGTAACGCACCCGAAGGTTTTGCATCCTGGCAATATCTTTTGATGGCAAAGCGGATGAGGGATTGGCGATTCTTCATCACATGCTTTCCATCGATGAGAAAATACGGATCGATCGCTTTCAGCCGCGCATCCGCCCTTTCCCATATTTTCGCATCCAGTATCTGATCATGCATCACGGCACGCAAAGCCTGCAGACGCTGTCCCGCATCCACATCTTTTTCCTTCACCCGCTGCTCATCCAAGTAAAGCGAGATAAAATGGCACGTCTCTTCTGCAAGCTGGAAAATGTATTGAAAATCGTCATCCGTCAGTCCGACATATTTCTGCTTGTAGAAAGCGAAGTATCCTTCCCGTACGGGCGGGAGCTTCGAGAAAATCTTCTTCTGGATCTGGCGCACGCGTTCGCGTGTCACCCCCACTTGCCCTGCCACCTCTTCCAGCGACAGTCCCGACAAACGAAGTTTCAACACCTTGGCATTCCGCTCCCGGCAAACCGAGGGGAGTACCGTTTCCAGTGAAGGATAGACACAGTAGTAGCGCTTGCCTTGCTTCCAGATGAGCTGCTGCTTTTCCATGGAGTCCAAAAGCGCCACAAAAGCAGTTTCATCAAAAATCCTATGTGGAAAATCTGCCGAAAGCGTCTCAAAAGACGCGCCTTCATATTTTTCGTGGACAAGAAGACGAAGCACATAGTTTTGTGCCGCTTTCCGTATCGTCTCATCCTGCCAGATGCCTTCCGCTAAGGGGATATCCTGCGCCTCTGCCTGCTTTGCAACCCTCATCATATGCTCATAGGTGACCATGAGCATATCCGCGAAGTCTTCCATCGCCTCCGCTTCCTCACGCAACTGGTCTTTCGAGATGTCGCGGTTCCTTTTCTCACGTTCTGCTTTCGCCGTCGCTCTTGCCGCCTGGCGATACACTTCGATTTTCTTCACAAGATGTGCGAGACTGTTCGTCCCCAGTGCAGACATCTCCGCCCACTTTTCCTTCGGATAATGCAGCACTTCCCCCAGCGTCTGAAAGCCGGCACTCGCAAGTACCCTATCCACACGCGTACCAAAGTGTGCCCGCCCGATAGGCATATCGTATGAAATCGCCTCATCTGCCAGCTCTATAGCAGATTTCGGCCCCTGCGACGGTTTTTGATTCGGATCGATCCTGCTATATCGTCTCAATATATCCCGCAGCTCGCATAGCGATTTGGCTCCCATCCCTTTCACGAGCTCCCACTCCGTGGTCGGATACGAAAGCATATCGCGAATGGTCTTCACATGGTGGCGCATGAGTAGATTCTCCAAGCGAGTCGATACATGCAAGTCTAAAATAGAATCATCTAATGCAAGCAGCGGCGCACTTTCTGCGCTCTCGTAAGGAATCATTTCCTTCTTTGCCGCCACTGTCTTCGGCTCTTCCATCGCAGGAGCTTCCACCTTCGCAGCGACTTCCACCTTTGCTGGCTTTACGGACTTCTCCTTTTTAGCAGCCGATCCCTCGATCTCCTTCAGGGAAATGGCTTTCCCCCGCCCCCGTCTTCCTCCTTGCTCCATTTCCAGATTTCTCAGTTCATCCACTGTGATATTTTTATGGGCAGCACGCAGATAGCGATCATAGTCCGTGGGCTGGGACTGATACATTTTTACGGCTTTCATGATCGCTTGCGGCAATGCCCCAGGCAGGCCTCGTCTTCCTGCCGTCATCTGGCTCTCGACCTTCCCCAGCTGGTAGTTGATATCCGCGACAGAGCCAAATACGCCGTGATAGGGCTTCCCCTGCCCTGCGCGCTTCCGTAGCAGCTGAGACAACTGAATGATTTCTGCACTTCTCTTTTGCGGGTGCTTTCGCGCACGCTCATACGTTTCCATGAGAAGAACAGCCGAATAAATATTCCACGTATTATATTTCATACCAAACACCTAAAAAAGAGGAAACGAAAGCCATGTCCCCATAGCTTCTCGTTTCCTCTGATTTTGCACGACAAAAATATTGTTTACCTTTACGAAAGAGGCTGGTTTACCCCCCCCCAATAAAAAAAATGCCCAAAAAGAGTGTGCCTTCACAACGTTTACTTTCTTTCATCACGACACACCTCCTTGCATTTAGGGAAACACTGATTCAATCGTTATCATATTTAATCAGCGTTTCTTTAGATCATCATATCATAAAAAGAATGACAGATCATAACAGAAATGAAGTTCTCTATATGAAAATTGATTCCAAAACAAACCCACTCCGAAAAAATCCGGAGTGGGTTTGAAATTCGCCGCTCAACGCAGTCGCCATGCGACCTCGATCGGCTTATTGATATAATTTCTCGTATCCATCAGCACGCCATCCACCACCGCACTCGCCCAGCCTTTGCCGAGCTGGAGCACCCAGGCACCGGACGGATGAGAGACGAGAAATTCTTTTACCGGCGTCTTTCCACGCGTGAAATACTGGCAAGTCCCCACGGCATAGCGGCTGAGGTAGGATGCCGCGACGGACGTAGACTGCGGATTATCACACTGAGAGAGGGCCTGGCGGCAGATATCCTGATAGGCCTCTTCCCATGTCCTGCCTTCGGCGAGGGCGATGGCACGGACGAAGCTGTCCTGACTCCCGCGGTTTACGGGACTTGGATTTCTAAATAGAAAAGTCTGGCCCGCGGCGACGTCGATGTTTTCCAAAGGAGCGAGGCGGCGCTCGCTCCTTTCGTAGAGCCATGGGGCGGAGGGGCGCGGCGCGGACGCGATGTCCGGCGGGATCTCCCACGCTTCGAGCAGTTTTTCGCTGCTCGCGTCCCATGTGTCATAGAGGAAACCATCCCGCGCGCAGGTGACGTGCCACCAAAGGCGGAGGACGTAGTTTTCTTTCGGATGCTGCCGGATAAATTCTCCCGCGGTCATGTCTGCCGTGCTGGCTTCGTCCTCGGTATGGGCGTGCGCTTGGGCGGACTTATACACGTAGCGGGCTCCGATTTCCTTCAGATATTTGCGAAAGACGATCGGATAGTCCGGCATGGCATGCAGGGAAAGGCCCGTCTGGCACAGTCCGGCGAAGGTGTCTTTCCATGAAATCCCCGTGCCTCCGGCAATGGCCCGAAAGACGCAGTCATCGCAGTCTTTCCCCTGCGGATTCACATTCTGCATTTTCCAATTCGTTTTTTCTTTTCTCATTCGATACATCAAGATCCCTCCCTTGTCTATAGTATAGCACGCGGGTTAGACATGAAATGTCAATTTATGAAATGATGAGGTAAAAAAATTCACGGGCCATTATGAGAAATGCGAGAATGCCCTTTGTGGACGAAGGGCATTTTCGCATCACAAAGGCGCAGCAAGCATTCTTAAGTATCCATGGAAGCATTCCCTGCAATCTGGCACCAGCGCATTTCACGGTTCATGTCGTACAGGTACGACTAAACTTCGCTCTAGGGTTTGTCGTGGAGGCGAATCCTGCATGAGATCTTTCTTTGCTCACTGCGTCTTTATGTATTTGTATGGCTTACGCTTTCCGGCGGCTAGCACGCTTTCTGGCGGGAGGAGGGAAATCGGATCCGCCGCCAGCCCTCTCCGCTCTCCTTTCCTATAGGTATGTGCACGTAGGAGCGTGGAGGAGCTTTCGGCTCCCGGGAGGATTTTCCTCTCTCCATAAAATACTATCGTGGAAGTTTTGGACTTTACACGGTTTTGAATAAAAAGGATGGAAGGGAAACAGTGATCTCCGTCATTTGTAAAAAAGGCGTCATAGTTTTATTTCTATTAAATTGCATATTTTCCAAAGTTTTCAAATGTTGATTTTACATATTTTCTCGATTTTCTATCAAGCAGGCAGCAAGCCATATTCATCGCAAGATCCTTCGACGCTTGTTCCGCATGCGGCTATCGCACATACGCCGTTTTCGTTCGCGCAGGATGACGGTGAATCCCTTGTCACCAGTATAGCAATTTGTCAACTTCTGGACTTAGTGAGAAGTGCCAGAAGAGGCACACCATTCATATAGTGCCCCAATCCCCCCCTTCATTATATAAAACAGTTTATCCATTATTTATATAAAACTCCGCGGCGCTTCCTCATTTTATGCGCCGTACCTTCACTCCTCACTCCTAACTCCTAACTCCTCACTTGATTTCGAAGTTGACTTACATGCCAGTTATTTAGGGAAACGCAATACTAGTCACCAATCACCGTCAAGCAACAAAAAAAGAACCACGGCTTTCCGTGGTTCTTTGGCTTAGTTTCAAGAGTCGATCTCTTTCTTTCTGGTGAGGCTGGCCTGCTCGAAGTGCATGCTTCTGGTGTGAATGGTATGTACCCAGCCTTTCTCATGGCGATCCTTCCATCCGAGGATGGTGACGGGGATCCATGAGTACATGAAGACAGGGTAGATGAGCCAGTAGAGGTAGATCTTCCAGGGCACCTTGATCTGAAGGAGAACGATCAATGGGACGACGGACTGGATGAAGCCCAGGATCGCCCAGAACTGGTGAGGCACCAGTACATCGTTGTAGAGGATGACCGTAAAGCAGGGGTAGAACATATTGATGTAGGTCATCAGAAGGTAGAAGGTGGAGACGAGGAGGAAGTAGTTCTGCAGGAGCTGCATGATGCCGTCTAAGATGACGATGCTGTGGCGTTTCCATCCTTCTTTCCAAAGGATCGGGATGTAGCGCTCGGAGCAGTCGAACTGGCCCTGCGCCCAGCGTTTTCTCTGGCGGCAGGAGGCCATGAAGGAGAGTGGCTTCTCATCGTAAATGATGGCGTCATGTACCCAGCAGGTACGGATGCCGTGAGAGAGGCATTTCATGGCGAATTCCATGTCTTCGGTCAGGCAGTCACAGCCCCAGCCGTATTTCTTGACGATATCGGAAGCGATGCACATGCCGGTGCCGCCGAGACAGGAGGAGAGGCCCATATTGTACTTGCCGAGATGCCAGAGGTGGTTGATGGTCCAGAAGGCGATGGCGAAGGTACCGGAGACCCAGGTGTCGGTCGGATTCTTCGCGGAGAGGTAGCCTTGCAGGACTTTCTGCCCTTTGAGGAGACGATTGTTCATGACGGCAAGGAAATCCAGATGGACGAGGTTGTCGGAGTCGAAGACGCAGAAAGCGTCATATTTCTTATCCAGTGCAAAGATCTTCGGGAAGACCCAGTCCATGGCATAGCCTTTGCCGACGAGTTCCTTGTTTTCTCTTTCGAAGACGTGGGCGCCATGGGCGCGCGCGATGTCAGCGGTATTGTCGGTGCAGTTGTCTGCGATGACGAAGACGTCATAGAGTTCTTTCGGATATTTCAGAATGCGAAGGTTGTCCAGCAGGTCCCCAAGGACCATGGCTTCGTTGTGCGCCGGTACGACGATAGCGAAGCGGCTCTTCGGGGCAGCCAAATTCATTTCTTTTCGATGCCACATGCCGAATAACGCGATCACCGTATAGTAGATGGTGAAAATACCGACGATGATCTGTATCGGAAACATGATTATATCGAGGTAGTGGTTCATTGTTCGATGTCCTCAGGTGCTCTTTTCTGTTTTCTTCTGATAGCTTTCCGTTTGCCTTTTCTGCGATTGAGGTAGGTATTCATCATGCCGAAGAGGATATAGGCAGCGCAGATGGCAGCCGCCCAGATCGGCCAGTAGAAGATGGTCGCGATGACGAAGAAGGCAAGGCAGATCAGCACCGCAGGCACATGCAGCTGGTCTGCGCTTGCGCCTTTGTTATCCGGGTAGTGGATCTCACTCACCATGAGGAAGGCGAGCAGAAGGACCCAGAGGACGATGAGCCAGTTCCAGACTTTCGCACCGGAGAGCACGTAAGCGGAAATGATGACGCCGGTCGTCGGGCAGGGGAGTCCTTCGAAGTAGCCATGAACGGATGTGACCTTCACATTGAAGCGTGCCAGACGGAAGGCACAGAAGGTACCGAGGAGGGCGCAGGGAATGATGCCCACCCAGCCCAGCTCATGGAGCTGGTAGGAGTAGATGAGCGCGCCGGCTGCGATGCCGAAGGAAATATCATCGGAGAGGGAGTCGAGCTCGACGCCCATGGGGCCGGCGGTGTGCAGCGCACGGGCGACTCTCCCGTCCAGCGCATCGGCCACCATCGCGATCAGTATGAAAATCGCTGCGAGGTCGCAGTGACCTTCGATAGACATCATTATGGATAAGCCGCCAAAGAATGCATTGGCCGCTGTGACTCCATTGGCAATCCAAGATTTATTCAACTTATTTCAGCCTCCCTACGACGGTCAGGCCGCCGCGTACTTTGTCGCCTTTTTTGACGCAGATCTCACAGTCTCCCGGAATGTAGAGCTCCGTGCAGGAGCCAAATTTGATCATGCCGTAGAGTTCGCCTTTTTTCAGGCTGTCTCCCAGATTTTTCCAGGAAACGACGCGTCGTGCCAGTATCCCCGCGATGAGGATGACCAGGATGGATCGGTTCTTGCCCGTGATCCCGATGGCACCGCGTTCATTTTCAAAGCCCACCCCTTCCTCATACGCCGGCAGGAATTTGCCCTGCGTATAGGACTGGTAGGTGATCTTTCCTTCCATCGGGCTGCGGTTGCAGTGTACGTCGAAGATGGAAAGGAAAATGGTGATTTTATGACAGGTCTGTCCCAGAAACATGTCTTCCTTCGCGTCATGGCACACGTCCACGACGGTGCCGTCCGCCGGAGAGACGAGAACATCATCACCCGGAGTGATTTTATCATTTCTGGGAGGACAGCGGAAGAAATAGGTGAAGTATACTGCAAGTACAAAGGGCACGACGGCAGCATAGTACCATTTCATCCAGAGTCCGATCACGCCAAGAAGGAGTGCCACGATGATAAAAGGGTATCCTTCCGGTAGAATGATTGGTTTTTTCAGCATCACTGACTCCTAAATGAATATGTTGGGTTTAAGGGTTAAGGGTTAAAGGTTCAGGGTTCAGGGTTAGCCCCGGGGGGCGTGCCGCCCCTTGATTACGTTTGAAAGCCTCGATTGAATGAGCAATTAGAAATGAGAAATGAGAAATGAGAAATGGTGGTGCGGCGCATAAAGCCATGGAAGCGCCGCGGAGGTTTGAAACTAGCGGTTTTCTCGTATCGCAAGCCTAATCCCTAGCTACTAATCCCTAGTCACTAGTCACCAGCCACTTGAGATTTCTAATCCCTAATCCCTCATTACTTTCTCTCCCTCTTCCACTTCTTGACAGCCATCATGAATTTTGGGATGGCCATCATGCGCCCGATGCGGGAGGGCTGCAGGTAGAGTCGATACGCCCACTCGAGGCGGTTCTTCTGCATCCAGAGCGGAGCGCGTTTCAGATTTCCGCTCATGACATCGAAGACGCCGCCGATGCCCATGGCCAGCACGGGTCCAAGCTCGTCCTTGTGACGATAGAGCCATTTCTCCTGCTTCGGGACGCCGAGGCCTACCAAGAGCAGCCTGGCTCCGCTTTTCCGGATGTCTTTGATGATTCGTTTCTCTTCTTCTTCATCGAAGTAGCCGTCATGGCAGCCCACGAGTCGGATCTCCCCATGGGACTTCTGGAAACGATCGGCCGCCTTCTTAGCGACGCCGGGCGCACCGCCCAAGAAATAGACGGGCCAGCCTTCTTTCGATGCGATCTTTAGCAACTCGACAGACAGATCGGCACCGGTCACGCGTTCCGGAAAGGGAGTGCCGAGAGTTTCTCCCGCCCAAAGTACACCGGCTCCGTCAGGAACGACGAGGTCAGCACGATTCAGGATGCGCCCGAGCTCCTTGTCTTCCTGCGCCTGCATGATCATTTCTGCATTGGCCGTGGCAATGAGGCGGGGCTTTTCATCCCCCATCCCTTCTTTCGCCCACTGGAGGACTTCCTGCATGGTGAGTGCATAGACCGTGACGTCCATCACATTGTGCGAGGATTTTTCTATATCTATCATTTTACGCTGTAGTTCGGTGCTTCCTTGGTGATGCTGACATCATGCGGATGGCTTTCACGCAGACCTGCGCCGGTAATCTGAATAAACTGAGTGTCTTCATTCATGGCCTTGATGTCCTTCGCACCGCAGTAGCCCATGGATGCGCGGAGACCGCCGATGAGCTGGAAGAGGACGTCGGAGACATGTCCTTTGTAAGGAATGCGGCCTTCGATACCCTCCGGTACGAGTTTCTTCGCATTCTGCTGGAAATATCTGTCCTTGCTGCCAGCCTGCATAGCGCCCAGAGAGCCCATGCCGCGGTAGGATTTGTAATTCTTGCCCTGATAAATGATCATCTCGCCAGGAGCTTCTTCCGTACCTGCGAGGAGGTTGCCGAGCATGACGCAAGACGCACCGGCGCCAAGGGCCTTTGCGATATCACCGGAGTACTGGATGCCGCCGTCAGCGATGATCGGGATGCCGGTGCCTTCGGCTGCTTTCGCACAGTCATAGATCGCTGTGATCTGCGGTACACCGATGCCCGCAATGACGCGGGTCGTGCAGATGGAGCCAGGTCCGATGCCGACTTTGACAGCGGATACACCGGCTTCGATCAGTGCCTTGGTCGCATCATAGGTTGCGACATTTCCGGCGATGAGTTCCAGATGCGGGAATGCTTTGCGCAGGCGGCGGATGGTCTGCAGCACGCCTTCGCTGTGACCATGTGCGGTATCAATGACAAGGACATCTGCTTTGGCATCGAGAAGCGCTTCGACGCGGTCTTCCACGTCCGAAGTGACACCGATGGCAGCAGCCACCTTCAGGCGGCCGTCAGAGTCTTTGTTCGAATTTGGGAATTTTCTCATCTTTTCGATATCACGGATGGTGATGAGGCCTTTCAGATGGCCGTTATCGTCCACAAGCGGCAGTTTTTCGATGCGGTGCGCCTGCAGGATGCGTTTCGCTTCTTCCATGGTGGTATGTTCCGGAGCGGTGATCAGCCCTTTCGAAGTCATGATGTCGCTGATCGGACGGGACAGATCCGTCTCGAAGCGCATATCACGGTTCGTAATGATGCCGACCAGTTTGCCATTCTCTGTGATCGGCACACCGGAAATATGGTATTTGTTCATCAGTTCGTCCGCATCCGACAGGGTGTTGTCCGGAGCGAGGTAGATCGGATCCACGATGATGCCGTGTTCCGAACGCTTGACCAGCTTCACTTCTCTGGCCTGCTCATCAATGCTCATGTTCTTGTGAATGACACCGATACCGCCCTCGCGCGCCATGGCGATCGCCATTTCTGCTTCAGTGACGGTATCCATGCCGGCGCTCATGACCGGAATATTCAGTGTGACATTCTGTGTAAGGTGGGTGCGTACATCTACGTCGCGCGGAAGGACATCCGAATGTGCCGGGATCAGCAGCACATCATCAAAAGTCAGTCCCTGCTTGCCAAATTTGTCTTCTCTCATCATAGCCTCCATTCAAAAACTTTGGTTACTTATGTGATGTCATGTCTATCTCTCTAGCCCGGAAATGCAGATCTTTAGGATCCGCATCCCCTCATATGCCAAAGAGGTGCATTCTTTTCAATTAAAACATTATACCATAAATCACAGAGCTGTGTCTTGTATGATTTTTGAGGGTTCAAGGTTAGCGTAAGTGTCAAGTTTTCCTCGGTAATTCATTTGACTGTCGATAATTACTATCT
>OLGJ01000636.1_pt1 | contig 19634 bp, 24 predicted proteins | sample 1605431 | NCBI WGS metagenome assembly OLGJ01 (sample SAMEA3888920, study PRJEB22519) | human gut metagenome | biome: human gut; feature: human-associated habitat; material: faeces | place: Denmark | collected 2009
TAATACCGTAAATTTGCGGATAATAATCGGCAATGCGTTTCAGCGCTGCACATTTATCTTTCGCGTGTACCACATATGCAATGTGGTTTACGTTTTTGCTTCCTTCATTTTTGGTTCCGATGGTAATCTCTTTTGCATTACGTAAGTATTGTTTGGAGATGCGTGAGATTTCCGGACTCATGGTAGCCGAGAACATCAAGGTATTCCGATCTTCAGGAACTTTTTCAAGGATAGCATTTATGCTATCAGTAAATCCCATATTCAGCATTTCATCGGCTTCGTCCATTACTACATCTGTAATTGTTTCTAGTTTGGCAACCTTTCTTTCTATTAGATCAATCAGTCGTCCGGGAGTAGCCACAATAATATGTACGCCTGTTTTCAACATGCGTATTTGGCTTTCGATGGATGAACCACCATATACGGGAAGGATTTTCAGCCCGTCAATGTACTTGGAGTAATCGTTCAGATCGCCTGCAATCTGCAAGCACAATTCGCGTGTGGGGCATAAAATTAGTGCTTGAGGTGCACGGTGTTTTACGTCAACTTTTTGGATAAGCGGCAGACCAAATGCGGCTGTTTTTCCAGTCCCTGTTTGTGCTAGGGCTACTACATCGTTGCCGTTTCCCAATAAATACGGTATTACTTCTTCTTGTACCGGCATGGGATTCTCATATCCCATTTCTTTAATCGCTTTTAGTATTTCCGGGGAAACGCCTAACTCTTCAAATGTCTTCATTTATTTTCAAATATCTAATTCGCTGCAAAGATACGGATAATCATGGGATTATATGGTGCTTATGCAATATTTGTTTTTATCAGTAGTGTATTTTTAGGGAATATTGGCTAAAGCGTGTCGGGAAGTGATAAGAAAATTTTAGGTATAAGGTGAAAATACTCTGCCGGTATGGCAATTGAAATGCTTTATCGGTCAGAGTATTCGGATTAAAGATATGAGAATTTTATGGTATCAGAGTGTTTGTATATGTGGCTGTTTATATTATTCATCTTCTTCTCTATATTCTAAAATATCTCCGGGCTGGCAATCTAGTTCCCTGCAAATAGCCTCAAGGGTAGAGAAACGGATGGCTTTCGCTTTCCCGGTTTTCAATATGGAAAGGTTAGCAGGAGTCAGGTCTATCTTCTCGGCTAAATCTCCCAGCGAAATTTTTCGTTTCGCCATCATTACGTCTAAATTTACTATAATTGGCATAGATCAATTCATTTTGGGTTTATTCGGGTTCTCATCTACTGCGCGCCACCAAAGGGTGTGGCGTTGCGTCAGTTTCTTAAAGGCATACAGACAGAAGCAAGTCCATCCGATATTGACTGCCATCTTCGCTGCCTTGCTGTCCAGTAATGGATGAAACACAAGAAAATAGATAATGGAACTTACAAGCAAGGTGGCTATTAGGGAAACCATCAGGCAAAGGATGCTTTTCCCTTTTGAAGGGGCGGTATTCTTTTCTTTCATGGCATTTCTTTTCTTAAATGGTTAAATCCTGTTCTTCTTTCATCTTTACCCCGATAGCAAATATCTCGGCAAAAAGAATGGGAATAATCACGGCCACCCAGTCGGGAGAATAACCGGCATAGCTGATGATTTTGTAACCCGGCAGACTGATTTGCTCAACTGCTGCGTTTCCTACAATCCATTCGTCAACAGCTATGAGGATTTCCAAGCTTGCACTGGTGTATGCAAACCAACGGAGGCGCCGTACATTGGCAGATGTAAAAACTTCGCGGCGTGAGATGGAAATGAGCAACCGGATCAATGAGCAGAAACCGATGAGAAAAAGGAATATTCCGGGTATGGCAAGTCCCATGACAAGGATGTGCCAGGCCGATGGCTTGGCATATGTTTCTATTTCAGTCACTGTGTAGGGGAGTGTCCAGTCCACGCGATTGTTGCTCAGTGAATCGACAGTAGTTTCAGGTAACGGCTCTACATTCAGTTTGACTGAGGTTGCATGATGGGGTATAATGTGGCGTCCAGGCTCATATATTTCCATTGCACTGTTATGTCCATCTTCAAATCCTTTCTTGAAATCTCTCCAATTTTCATCCAATCCTCCAAAGAAGTTTGCAATGATGGCTATAATGGCTATGACACCTAATATTCTGAACTTGTTCATAGTCTGCTTTGTTTTTTTAAATGGTTAAATCTTGTTCTTCTTTCAGTTTGATGGCCTGGGCATATATTTCGGCAAAAATGGCCAGCAATAGGGCTGACAGGAACATGCTCCAAGGAATCTGTACGCTTTCTACCTGGTATCCGGATAATTGGATGCTGTGGGTAGCTATGTCATAATTGATATATTGTGCCAGTGTTTTGATGATACTTGCTACAATGATGGTTGCACTAATGAGGCGTACCCGGAAAACATTACTGGGATTGAACAGGTCTTTTTTACGGATAGAAAGTATCAGTCTGATGAAACAATAAAGAGCGCCCAAGGTGATCAGACTAAAGGGTATGGCTATTATTCCCATAACTAGTTGAATAAGTGCGTCTTTGGGTGTATTTTCCTGTTCTATTTTTATACTTGTTATGTGATACTTCAGGAAGTTCCCTTTTTCTATGACACTGGGGATTGAATCATTCAATTCATTTCCTTCTGTAGGAACAACGTTCACATAAAACAAGGGTTGCAGTTTGTTTCCTATGTCACCGCGTGAGGCATCACTGGCGCCTTCCATACCTCCCAGGAATGCGTTGTACATACATCCGGCAAAGGCTATCAGCAGCAGGAAACATAGGATATTTAATTTTGTTTTCATTGTTATATTTATGCTTGTGTGTTAGTAATTTCGGAGGGTGTTTCCGGCTGTGGCAAATGTTTGTTCAGATAGAAATACATGCCGACTAGGATGATTATGGCGGCTGCCAAAAGGATGTAAGTAGGTGTGGCGCCAATCATATCAACCGTTTTTTCATTCAACTCTTCTTGGGTTGATGTAGCCATGGCAATGGTAGCCAGGGAGTTATTTAGAAAATGCCCTATCATTCCCGGTATAATGCTTCCTGTGCGGTAATAAAGCCATCCGAATACCAATCCCAGACAGAAGGCGAAAGGTACTTGCGCCGGATTGACATGGATGAGACCGAAAATGAGTGCTGACAGGAGGATTGCCATACTGGGTCTTTTTCCGGTTTGCAGGAAATGCCCTTCAATGGCTCCACGGAACAGCAACTCTTCTACCAAAGGTGCCATGACGGCAATGGCGATGATGCCGAATACATTGCGGCTCATTCCTATGAATGTGTCTTCCACTAGGTTGGGCAGTTCTATGAATTCGCTGGCTACATTGCAGATGAACATGGCTGCTATAATGAAGGGAATACTCAATAAAATGGTTTTTGCAGGTACTTCAGTCCAGCTTGTCTTGTTGAATTGAACGTATTTAAAGTAGATCAGGTGCCAGATCATGGCTATTCCTGCCAGTACCATAACGAGTCCTGTCATAGAGGCTGTATTCTTACCTGCGGCATAAGCCAGATTATCATTTTCTGAAATTTCGTTCATTACTTTAATAATTCCCGCCGGAAGTCCTACCAGGAAGGTGAAAGCTAACTGATAGGCGAAGTAATAAAGTACTAATTTAATTGCGCGTCCCATAATAGAATGTTTATTGGTTTAAAATGGATTTGAATTGAAGGGTAGGACGGACTTCCGCATCCGTCCTGAGGGTATCTGTTTCTTTAAGTAAGTATCCTTGGGTTTCTCCTTGGTGCGATCAAAATCATGGTTGTTTTCATCTGGTTGTCTTTTAAATTTGGTTGATTTGTTTTTAGTTCATCAAGTGAGCAATGGCATGTTTGCATGGAACGTACCAATGGTTCATGAATAGGATAAGAAATGCTAAAATAAGGATAATTGCGCTTTTTTGTTGTGCTCTTTGGGCCAGTGGGGTGTTGACAGGAATCTTGGTCAGGACCAGTCTTCCCAAAGCTATTCCCAAAAGCATACCCAAGCCTAATCCTATTTGCGGATATAAAAATCCGACCATCATTCCTATGTACATTCCTATGGTTTGCCACAGGCTGGTCGCATTCTTATTTTGGGTTTGTGTTTCATTCAAAGTTTCCATTACTTTTTGTTTTGTGTGTCGGCCAACAAGTTTGCGTTGTTGCCTTCACGGTAAATACTTTCTTGTTTGTTATGGTTGAAAGTGCTCTCTTTGGCGTTCCATTCAGCGTAGTTGAGTTTGATTTCATAGACTCCGGGAGTTACGGTAAGCAGATAGGCCGGCTTCCACAGTTCCCGGTAAGCATCCCAGCGATAAGCTTTTTTCTCAATTACCTGACCATTTTCATCGTGTTTGTACTCATACTTCAGTTTGCGTGTCAATGTTTTGCCGTCTTCATTCAGTGTGTACACGGTTGTGTTTGTGTCATTCTGACCGTAGATGTACTTTGTGTTTCCTGTTTGTGCGTTTGCTGTTGTTGTACAACTCATCATTACTGTTGCAATTGCTGCTAAAACTGATTTTAATACTGACTTTTTCATTTTTACTTCGTGTTTTAATGTTTGTGTTTATTCTTTCTTGTTTCTCGATATTCATTTATCGTTTATCGATATGCAAATGTATATCTTATTTTGATACTACAAAAGAAAAACGAAAAAAAATATCGAAAAACGATAAAAATATATCTTTTTTCGTGCTTTGTAGGATGGAAGTGTATGAAGAAACAGATTTTATGCAAGAAGTGACTGGTATCGGTGAATTAATTCTTCCGATAGCGTTTGCGTTCACTGGCAGGGGCGATTTTGTCTGCCCTAATACATGGAATGAACTGTTTTCGAGCAGGCAAAACTGACTGTAAACGAAGATGTGTAGAAAGAGTAGTTTGAAAGGGGGAAGGCTGTACAATGCTCCCTTGTATTTAGAGAAGAATTCTGGCCGTTTTTTCCCGGTCTTTATGCATTTGGGCAATGAGTGCATCTATAGTGTCATATTTTTCTTCAGGGCGAAGATACTTTACGAACTCAATGCGCATTTCTTTGTGGTAGATATTCTCCGAAAAATTGAGGATGTTCACTTCAATACTTAAATTGTTGCCGTTATTGATAGTAGGGCGGTGTCCTATGTTCAACATTCCTGCCCATTTTTTTCCTTCCACATATACATATACTGCATAAACTCCTTCCGAGGGAATTAACTTGTCGCTACAATCCACTTGCAGGTTAGCTGTAGGGAATCCTATTTTTCTGCCTACTTTGTAGCCATCTACCACTGTTCCATCCAGATAGTAGTTATACCCCAGGAATTTGGCAGCCTGACTTACTTCACCTTCTTTTAATAGTTGGCGGATGACTGAAGAGCTGATTTTGCCCTCTTTGTCTGTGTAAGCTCGCGCGCGTACTATATATATGTTCAGTTCCTCACCATAACGGCAATAATCTTCAAAATTTTCACTGCGGTTGTGACCGAAACGATGGTCGTAGCCTATAACTAATGTATGGATATTGAACTTGTTACGTAGCAACTGCATAAACTCTCGAGCCGAAAACAGTGAAAGTTCCTGTGTAAAAGGGAGAAGAAAGCAGTAATCTACTTGCATCGTTTCCAATAATTCGAGTTTCTCTGTTGGTGAAGAAAGTAATTGCGGACGATAAGCGGTTTGTATCACTTGTCTGGGATGTACAGGAAAAGTGATCAATGCAGAATATAACCCATCCTTGGCAGCGACCTCTTTTACTTGATTAATAAGAAAGCGGTGTCCGCGATGCACTCCATCGAAGAAGCCGATAGTGGCAACTGAAGGAGGCAATGTTTGATGGTTTATATCTGATATTATTTTCATTATTCAAAAAGTGAACTTAAATCTTCTCCAATATGGTAATGATAGGACTGTATGCCAAGCGATATTGCTGCCTGGCAATTGATTGCCGAGTCATCTATAAAAAACGTTTCTTCGGGCAAGATGTTTGCTTCTTTCATCATTTGCTCATAAATGTCTTTTTCCGGTTTGGCCTTGTGCATTTCAAAAGACAGAAAAATATCTTCAAAAAAGTCATTTACACGGAATCCCCGATAACAGAACATTTGCTCACAGGCATAATCCCAATGTATCCGGTTGGTATTACTAAGCAGGTAAACCATATAATGTTCGCGTAACTTTAGCAATAAGTCCAGTTTTTCACGAGGAATATCAAGTAGCATCAGGTTCCACATATCATCAATTTCATGGTCGGACAGGGATTCGCTGACCTCCTTACGAATGGCTTCCCGGAATTCTTCCGGGCTGATTTCACCCAATTCAAATTGGGAAAAGAAACCTTTTCCCCTAAACTGGCATGCCTGTTTCTCTATATCTCGAAATCCTGCTTTACGAAAAGCATTCAGGCAATTGTCAAAATCCAGATTTATTAATACTCCTCCTAAATCAAAAACGACATTTTTAATCTTACTGTCCATAACTCTTTATGTGCTTTATTCTCTTTCTTAGTCTTTTTTCTGTATTCGTTTTATCCAACGGTAGATTTCACCAATCCACAATACGAATGACGTTCCTGCGATAATATAAACCCAAGTCATGAAATTCATAGGTTCGGTACGGAACACTTTACCTCCGAACTCGACAATCAGAATTTGTCCGACTAAAATAATGATAGCCACACTTAGCATGCCTAATGCATGACGGGAATCCTTGAATACAGAATGGTTGGTTCCGAAAACACTGGCATTAAATAGATTCCAGAATTGCAGCATCACGAAGATCGTGAAGAATTGCGTCAAAGCTTGTCCTACTAAATCTGCTGGCATCTGTTTGATAATGACAATTAATGTCATCAGTATGGCAAGGAAGCAGAAGCCTACACCTAGTATATTTTTACGCATGGCTTTGGTGATGATGAAATCATCGGTCTTGCGTGGCTTTTCATTCATGACGTCTGCACTGGGGGGAATAGATGCTAAGGCCATGGCGGCAAAAGTGTCCATAATAAGATTTACCCAAAGCATTTGTGTTACGGTCAGTGGTAGTTCTGTACCAAAGAAAGCCCCTAATAAAACACTGGCTAATGCGACTACGTTGATAGTCAGCTGGAATACGATGAAACGCTGAATGTTTTTGTAAAGAGAGCGTCCCCACATTACTGCGGTAGCGATACTGTGGAACGAGTCATCCAATAGGGTTATGTCACTTGCTTCCTTGGCTACTGACGTACCGGTTCCCATAGAAAGACCTACTTGAGCGTGATTCAGTGCAGGAGCATCGTTTGTTCCGTCTCCGGTTACTGCTACTACGGCTCCTTTTTGCTGTAACAGTTGGACCAGACGTTGCTTGTCCATAGGACGCGCACGACTCATTACTTTCAAGTCAAGTACGCGGTCCAGAGCTTCTTCATCGCTTAATGCAGCAAACTCTACCCCTGTTATGCGGTTCCGGTCTGTATCTTCAGGTTTCCATAGCCCTATTTGGCGGGCAATTTCGGTAGCTGTTCCCGGGGTGTCGCCTGTAACAATTTTCACACCGATACCTGCCGACTGACATTTCTGTACGGCTTCCGGTACATCCGGACGAATAGGGTCGCTGATAGCTACGATACCTAGGAAAATCATATTCCCTTCATTGACTAGTTCGGCACAATCGTTACCGGAGTCTTCGGGGATAAATTTATAAGCTAATCCTAAAGTACGCATTGCCTTGTTCTGATAGGCCAGCAGATCGGCATTGTAATGAGCCTGTTCCTCGGAAGAGAGGTTGCATTTTCTCATCACAATTTCGGGAGCTCCTTTTATATAGAGTACCTTTTTCTGCTGGATAGGTGAATCTACTAATGTAGCCATATACTTACGTTCTGTAGAGAAAGTAAGTTGATTGATAACTTTTGCATTTTCACGTAATTCCAAATAGTTCTTGCCCTGTTCATTTAGCCAAAGCAATAAGGCTATTTCAGTAGGATTACCTACTCCGGATGGTTTCTTGTTTTCTCCTGTTTCTTCAAGGAAAGCTGTGGAGTTGGCACTGATCCCTTCAGCTATTAAATCTGCTTTGGTGGCATCAAGTTTCGCTTCATGTACCTGCATCAGGTTTTGTGTCAATGTACCTGTTTTGTCGGTGCAGATCACAGTAATGGCCCCCATTGTTTCACAAGCATGCATTTTACGTACCAGATTATTGGTTTTCAGCATACGGCGCATATTTAGTGCAAGACTTAAGGTGACACTCATCGGTAAGCCTTCAGGAACGGCTACTACAATTAAAGTGACAGCCATCATGAAATATTTCAATACAATGCGGGCTATTGCCATCCACCCATGCCAGTCTGTTATTTCATTTACGCTGAGGTAGGAGTAAAGGTCTTTAGCTGTGAAAACGATAAAGGTAAGCGTGGCAATGGTAAAACCTATTTTTCCGATGAAACCCGCCAATTTTGTCAATTGGATATTCAATGGAGTCTCTTCTTCACTTTGTTCGGTGGCCTGACGTGCTACCTTACCTATTTCGGTGGAATCACCCACACGTTCTACCTTCATTATTCCATGTCCGTCAACTACTGTGGTGCCACGCATCACTTCATTGCTGGGATAAGTGGCTTCTTCATCAAATAGTTCTTCATGGATGGTTTTATTGACCATTAATTCTCCTGTCAAGTTGGATTCATTCACTTGCAGGGAAATAGCTTCCAGCAAGATTCCGTCGGCAGGAATCTCCTCACCGGTATTCAAAACTACGATATCACCTACTACAATCTCCTTACGGGGAATTTCCCGTACTTTCCCATTTCTGATTACTGTAACTGGTGTTTCTTCGCCTACAGCGTTCAGTAAGTCAAACTTCTTATTCGCATCGTATTCAAAGTAGAATCCGATACCGGTTGCCAGAAAAATAGCAAAGAAAATGCCGATTGTTTCCGCATACTCATTTTCAATAATGGCAATCACTAAGGAAAAGAATGCTGCGACTAAAAGAATACGTATAACCGGGTCGCGGAACTTTTCCAGATAAAGTTTCCACATGGAAGGACGTTTGGGAGGTGTCAAGAGGTTATTCCCATACTTCTCTCTACTGATAAGGACTTCTTTGTCCGAAAGCCCTGTTAGGGCTGTTTCCTGTTTTTTTTGTGCCATACGGCTTAGCAAAATTAATTAATGGTGCACAAAAATACAATTTATATCCTTACGAATAAGGGAATTAAATCTTTTTATCAAAATTTGGGCGATAAATCTTGCAAGTTTCAAGGGAATATACTACTTTTGCACCTGCTAACAGGAAATTGTGGCACGGACTTGTAGCTCAGTTGGTTAGAGCAACAGACTCATAATCTGGAGGTCCCTGGTTCAAGCCCAGGCTGGTCCACAAACTAAAAGGCTGATTCCTAACGGAATACAGCCTTTTTTGTTTGCAGACCCTCCAGATATAAATCTGTTGCTCTTGGTTGATTTACTCCTAATATATAGCTGTTGTTTCACTATTGTTTCTCTATCTGATACCATGCCACTTCCATTTTTTTTGTTTAGAGGTACGCCATTTCATAAAGTCCAAGTCTTCACTTTGCCGAGTTCCCATTTGCAATGACAAGGCAGTGCCACCTACCAAGAGATAGGATTTGATGCAGTCCAACTTAGAAACGGCTTCAAAAACTTGCAGCGTGTGTGGAGCTAAACCTTTCATGCAAACATTTTAGTAAATTTACATAATAAATTCAGTGTTGATCTCAGAACTTACACAGAAATAATTAGCGTGTTGATAATGAGGTAGATTTACATTTGTTACTCTTGTTACAGGAATCATGAACAGAATTTCTTTCTCTTAGTATAAAATCATGAGCACATTATATACTCTAAAACTGAAAATGTGGATATTACCCTTAAAAAGTAGGATGAAAATTTGTACGAAACGGGAAGATGGCTTTATCTTTGAAGAATATTAAAAGATAGCCGGACTTTTTATTTCGGTGGAATATAGAGGTTGTTAGTATAAAAATAAAAAATTAAATTTAGGTTGTATGGTTAAACGTTATGGTTGTGCAGGCATTTTATTGTTTGCGATAGGATTATTCCCCTTAATGGCACAGGACAACACTGTGGCCAAAGAGATGGCTATAAAGATAGCCGATCGTATTGTTGCTTCTACGGTTTATGAGTTCAAAGATGTAAAAACAGGTAAAGTATACATTTCTTTGGACAATGTTTCTTTAAATCCGGATATACGTGTCAATAGTAAATATTTGAATTGGCATTATACAAACGGAGTAACGAATATGGCTTTGATGGAGTTGGGTGATAAAATACAGAACCGGAAATATGAGGATTATGTGCTGAAGAATATGAAGTTTATTTTTGACAAAACTAATCAGTCTTATTTTCATCGTTTGTATGATAAGACTTTCCGTGAAGGAGGATGGAGGGCGGTTCCCCGTCTTACTTGGCATATGATTTATAGAAACAAGCGCTTGGATGACAACGGTCCTATGGGGGCTAGTTTGATAACTTTGAACCAGCGTCATCCAGATGATGCTTTTCAAAAATATATTGAAACAACCAATCATCATATTATGGTTTCAGAACCTCGTTTGGCCGATGGAACTATAGCCCGTTTATGGCCTCATGAAAATACAATTTGGGCAGATGATGCGTTTATGGCGGTGTCTTTTATTTCCCGAATGGGAGAGGTTACTGGTGAAAAGAAGTATTTTGATGATGCGGCCAATCAGATATTGAATTATACACGATATTTGTGGTGTCCTGAAAAACAGATTTATTATCATTGCTATCATACGGATAATAAGGAACATGGAGTGGCGCATTGGTCCCGGGCCAATGGATGGATTTTTATGGCGACAGCCGATCTGTTGGCAAGAATGCCGGAAAATCATCCTATGCGTGAGGATGTGATAAAGAATTTCCAGATGCAGGCTAGTGGGGTAGCGCGGTATCAAGGGAAAAACGGTTTGTGGCATCAGTTGTTGGATAAAGAAGATTCTTATGAAGAAATTACCGGTAGTTCTATGTTTGTATTTGGCATAGCTAAAGGTGTGAAGGAAGGATGGTTGCATCCGGATTTCATTTATGTAGCATGGCAGGGATTCAAAGGAATGTTGTCAAAAATTTCAGAGAATGGTGATGTGACGGCTATTTGGGTCGGTACAGGTATTATGCCTTCCACCGTATTTTATTATAATCGTCCTACTCAGGAAAATGATCCGATGGGTGAAGGGCCTGTGTTACGCGCTTTGGTGGAAATGATTGATGCGCCTAAATACACGGAGATTAGTGCGAATGATCAGTATGATAAGATAAAATAAGAAAGAGATTAATTTACCCGTTGGCAAGCTGAGTTTAAGTTGTCAACGGGTATATGTTAGAATGTTAAATCAAAACGCCCTTCTGTCACTCTTCTTCCTTCAAAAGTTCCGCTGATTATTCTGTTGTTCAAATCAAAGCGGGTAATATTGACAATGCCGTCTTCCAGTCTTTCTTCTTGTTTATTACCATCTTTGAATACGGCGTCGGTATAGATAGTCTGGTCATTATCCATCTTTTCAATATCACTGTAAACGGTGATATTTTTTTCTTTCGGGTCAATGATATTGAAAGAAATAGACGTATTGTCATCTACCCAAACGTATACATGGACTGTTGCTTTTTCATCTTCATTATAAGCAGGATAGTAGGATGCTTTATGGTCCGGTCCATAGCGTTGTCCTGTATATACCCAGCCGTCTATCAGACAGCCAAAGGTATTGGCGCCTGTCTGAGTGGCAGGTGGCATGAGAGTAGGATCTGCTGAAAAGTCTTCTCCATCGCAGGCACAGCATAACGCGACAGTTAATACTATTGTACTAAGATATTTAATCATGGTCTGAATTTTTTAAAAGTGATAGTTAATACCTGCCGAGAAAGATAATTGAGAAATGTCATCCGAACCGTTCATCGGATAATGTGGTTGTACCATCCATTCTTTATGATGGTAGCGGACGGAATATTCACCGGAATACGCCAGGATATAGCTTATCCTTGCACTGATCCCCCAATGGGTGAAAAGGTGGTATTCTCCGCCTACTCCAAAGTTTGCCGCCCATTTGTTCATGGATACTTTTCGTGGTTTATCATATACCATACTGTCGTCTTTATATAACTGGTATCCGGTTCCGGTAGTAAAATACCAATCGAATTGTTGTTTCAGCCAATGCAGGGAGAACTGTGGAGCAAAATAGTGTGTTTGAATCTTGTCTGTGGTATTTGTCGTGTTGCCTGTATACCGGCTGCCTTGATAAAGTATTCCGAATCCGGCTCTAATGGCAGGCTTGTTTCCTACCAGGTAAGTATAACTTCCTGACCAACCTATGCCGTTGCGCAAATTCGAGGAATATCCTGCTATTCCTATCAGCTTTCCGGTGTAGAGGGTAGGACCTGTCTGAAAGGATAGAACGGATCGTTTGTCAGTGCCGGATTGTGCATATAGCGATGTTGGACACAGCAGCGTGGCTACTATAATAAAATATAGTTTGTTTTTCATGGTCATTGTGTTTATCTAGGTGGGTACAAAAATAATAAATCATTGGAAATAACAGCATTAATAGTTTTCTTATTTTAAGTAATCCGTGAAAAATGTGATAGATTAACACTTTCCTGCCATCTTTATTCCATTCATTCTGTTTTCTTATGAAGATTATTCACTTTAAAACCTTATAGTTTATGAAACCAGTAGAATCAGACCGGTTGGATGCCGAAGAGCGTAGAGAACTGAGCAGTTCTGATTTCGGAATTCCTGAAGAGCGTGCTTTCCCGATGCCCGATGCGGCACATGTGCGGGCGGCGGAAGCCTATTTCCGTTATGCTAGTGATGATCAGAAGCCTGAGTTGGCGAGGAATATACTGGAAAAAGCGGCTGAATACGGAGTGCGTGTAGAGAGTCCTGTGGTGCTGTCTTGGGCCGGGAAATAGTTGTTGTATAATGATTTGACCTTTTGTGTTGCTGAATATTGTGTAAATGTAGGTGCCGAATCGTGAAGGAAAGTTATTATTTAAATATTTTCCTAAGGAAATTTGTTATATAGGAAAGTATGGAATATATTTGGAAAAAGTTTCCTGAGGAAATAATTAAAGGAGATAACATAACAGAGTCCGGTTTTAATTATGAAGAAGAGTATGAAAAAAGAGTTTATAAAAAGGTATGGATGGACATTGCTTGGTATTGTGGCAGGAATGGTACTTATATTGGCGTTATGTGGGTTGTTCCACGGGAACTTGCCCTATCACTTCTTCTCCTGTCAACAGTTCCATTTGGGGGGCGGCAATGGGGGGATTGTTGCTCAGTTCATTTATGCCGGAGCATAGAAAGATAAAGAAGGAGGAATAAGTATGAATAAAACGATTTTATTTTTTTTAGCCCTTGTGCTGGCTGCCACAACAGCTTGCGGCAGAGGAAGCAGTAATAATAACCCTGTAAAAGAAGAAACTATGGCAACAGAAGGAAATGGAAAGGTCATACATTCTATCGAAAAAAGCGAAAACCTCGGGTGGTATGTACTCTTTTCGCAGATTGTCCGGGTAGACATATTTACGTTCATCATCGTGTGGCTTCTTGGTTGCTTTCAGCATTGCCGCAGTCAGTTTGGCGTTCGTCATACCCATTGCCTTGACTTCATCAAGACCAGCCAGCCGACCGAGGTTGATTTTGTTCTTCAAGTAGTCTTTACGAATGTCAATCAGTCTCTCGGCGGTATCAACGTCATGTTTACAGTAGAACTCCGTCTCGGCTTTTTCCTCCGGGGTTAGAGGACGGTCAATGTCAAACGGTACGCTGGATTCTTTAACCGACATACCGAGGTGTCCTTCAATGGCTTTAAGGGATAATCCCTGTTGCGTATCGTCTCGAATATCCACATTACTGAAACGGAAGTAGATACCATCGAGAAGCGGACACTGCCAGCCTTGCCCTCCGGCAATAATGAAATCGTTGACCTTTTTAATTTCCTCCGGGGCAAACCCGGCGGCAATCGCTTTGATGATGTACTGGTCGTAGTGTTTCGAGTTGAAACCGACATAGATACAATCATCGGACAATGCCATTTTCAGAGCTTCGTTGTCGTTCCAAATACAGGTGTAAACGCCTGTTTCCTTATCCTTGAGGGTTACGAGCCAGTCATAGGCGAAGACCTCACAGTCATAAGAAATCAATCGCATGGGCTTGTCCCTCCTTCCTTTACGAAGTAGCAACCGTTCTTTCGATAGGTCGCACATCGCTTCTTATAGGACTTCACGAGGTAAGCTATATCGTCCACGAAATCGTAGGCGATAGGGTCTGATTTTCCCTCGAAGGTACGAGCGATACGCCCGATACTCTGTGTCACCACAGCGTAGTCCTTCTGTGGGGTGGTGAGGTACAGACGCTCCAACCGTGGTACGTCCAGCCCCTCCTTCGCCAGTGAGTAGGTAGCAAAGAGATATTTCTTCTTGCCGCTCCTCATGTCCTCAAGAGCCTGTTCTCGTTCAGCCTTGCCCTTTTTGGTTGTCATTTTGCCGCTTATCATCACAGCGTCCTTCTGCATATCAGCCGGGAGAAGACTTATCAATGTTTCGAGGTGATTCAGTCTGTCCGACAGAATCAGAGAAGGTCTCTGTTCAATGGAATCTGCAATAAGCTGATTCCGGGCGGCGTTTTCGGTAAGATAGGTAATGAGCTTGGTGTAGTTCAGCGTTCCGTCCGTGTTAAGGGCTTCCCGACTTATCTGCACCCCTGTACCCACAGGGTAGATACCCACTTTCATAATCTTGTCAGCCACAGCTTCGTCCGGGACTTTGTAAGCGACCTCACCAACGAGGGCGTAGGTAGCTTTAATCATTCCATCTGACCTGTGTACCGTTGCTGACAGACCATATTTGTGTCGTGCCGATAAACTGTTCAGCACTTTTTGATACTGTGTCACGGCGGTAGGACTTCCGCTGACCCGGTGTACCTCGTCTGTGATAATGCAATCCCAGTAGTCCCGGTACTGTGCGAGGTCGAGCTTGCACATGGTCTGAATCGTGGCGAAGGTGATTCCCTCACCGAGATTGACTTTTCCTTCCGTGATAGTACCCATGAGGTCTTCGCTCATATAGAGCTTGGCTCGTTCCTTACTCTGTTTGATAAGGTCGAGTGTGTGGCAGAGCCATAATGTACGCCGTCCCAGCCTTGCGGCGAGGGCAATACCCATCTGCGTTTTACCGCTTCCGGCGGCACTCTGTAATATCCCATACTTGGCGGCTACCATCGCTTGTACGGCGGTTTCTTGGTAGTCATAGAGTGGAACATCAGCGTTATAATTCACCTCCACAGGGGCGGCAAATTCGCTCAAGAACAGTGCCTTATCTGATATGTCCTTCGGTAGTAGTCGGAGTGTTCCAAACGGAAGCACCAGCGTTGTTCCTCGGGTCTCATAGAGTGACAGGACTTTCGGGGTGTTACCGAGCCATAGGTTCATGCGAGATTTTTTCGCATATTCCGGGTTTGGTATGGTGAGATTTCTTTTGCACCACAGCACCATTTCCGGGGTAGGGTTATCGACCGTCAGTGTGTTTGAAACTTCAATCAGCATTTCTTCAACCACCTTTCCAGTGGCGTTCCATACTCTCGAATGTCTGTCAGATTCAGAGCTGACTTCTCATAGGAGAGAGCCACCATTGAAAAGTGAGGAATCATAATGATTTCGTCCTCAACCTTTAGTGCGAACCAGCCATCACCATTTCCACAGGCTTTCCATGTTTCCATAGCAAAATGCTGATTTTCTTCCACTCTCGAGAGAGGGAATCGGTTATTTGAACACACCTTACAGTCAATGAGGTATGCCGTTTTACCTTTAACAGCGATAACATCTGCTGGTTGTCCGGCGGCATTTTGAGCCATGTTGTGACACCAAAATCCGTGCTGAAACAGTAACTCACAGAACTCGGTCTCAAAACTGTTACCGATTTTTCGGTTAGTAGCCATGTTCTTTCAGCACCTCCTTGACGCTCGAGTGAACGTCTTTATCGTCCACATAACTGTCAAGGTCTCGAATGAGTTCTGAAAGCTGTTCTATCTGATTCTGATAGTAATTCGCACAGTCCATACCCATGTGCTTATCAATCAAATCCTCAAAATCCTTCGGGGATAGGATTATTTCGGGTCTGCCGTTACTTAGCGTCAGCATTTGTGGCATTTACATTCACCTCCTGTTCATACTTTTGCATGAGAGCAAGAACGCTCTCACTGTATGAGGTGGATTTGATACCGTTTTCCCATGCTTTCTTAGCACCGTAGTCACCCATGTTGTATGCCATCAGAGCTAAACCGTAGTCATTGTAGTTCTGAATGTACGAACCAATGACCTTGATTCCACAGAAAACATTCTGATATGGGTCAAGCATATCCGCTGTTCTGTATTCCTCTGCCAGCCATTCGTGATTGATGGTGTTAATCTGCATGAGACCGTAATCCCCGGTCTTACTAACCACTTCCGGGTTGAACTTGCTCTCTTGGTCTATCATTGCGATAATGAGTGACACTGGAACATTTTCGTCCGCACACACCTCGTAGATGTATCTCTGCAAGCTGTGTGAAAGTGGTACATCGAAATATGTAACTTCTTCGGCAACCGGGAGGGAATCGGCTTCGTAGGAAGGAACTTCAACCGTCTCCGTTACGGTAACTTGTTTCTTCGGAGCGGTAGCTCGTCCTACGACAAGACCACCGATAAAGCCAATCAGTACCAGCGTACCGATGATGATATATGCTTGAATCACAGCGAGCTTATGTCTGTTGATTCTTTTTGTTTTCGTTCCTCTACATTGCGTAGCCATTTCTGAAAATCCTCCTCATTCTTAGGGTCTGCGTAAAACTTTGTGATGATATCCACTAAGGGTCTTGCGAGGTCATTTACCTGTACTTCTGACAGGCTCATTCATTCTCACGTTCCTTGAGAATTTCCTTGCAAACAGCGAGAATCTGCTTTGCCTTGGGATAGGTGTAAACCCCTCGGAGAATACTTGACATCATAGGCGGCTGAACTGCATAACCTCGCTTCTGCAATTCCAGTATCATGTCTACCTGTGTCATTCCCACATTTGCCATTCTCTCTTTAATGTCCACGAATCTCTTACCTCCTTCACGATATAAATTCTTGAAATCAGAATTGCCATTGACAAATAGGCGAATTATTGTTATTATTCTTATAAGACCATCAATAACTATAACTTCCCGAAAACTGCCATTTTCGAGAGGTCGCTTTCTTATTGCCAATTCGCATTTTCCGAACTTCATGTTCTTATTCTAATTCTTATTATGCGAATTGTCAATAGGAAAATTCGTTTTTTACGAATTTATTTTTGCAGAGGAGGAATCACTATGACATTCGCAGAGAATATCAATCGTATCTGTGCTGAAAAAAGCACGAATCTGACCGCCATTGTCAAAGCTGTTAAGGGTTCAAGTTCTTTCGCAACAGCCATCAACACTAAAGGGTCATTACCGAAGGAATCCGAAATGCTGGAAATGGCGAAATTGCTTGAGTGTTCCGTCATGGACTTCTTCGCAGACGAGGAAGACTTACCCGAGACCAAACCAGCCAACGAAGACGAGGAAGACATTCTTCGTATCTACCGAGGACTGTCCCGGCGAGCGAAGCATGAGTTCATGTCTATGGCTTATGAATTTGAGAACCGTGAGGAGCTTGAGGGGGATAAGGGAACAACTGCGGCAGTGTGATAAGGTCATTCCCTTCGCTTTGCTATATAGAAAGAAGATATTGGAGGTGAGACTATCAAAGCGGTAATATATGCTCGTTACTCGAGCCACAACCAACGAGAAGAATCAATCGAGGGACAGCTTCGTGAATGTCACGAGTTTGCCCTCAAGAACGACTTCATTGTCGTAGACGAATATATCGACCGGGCTATCTCCGGCAAGACAGACAACCGACCGAGCTTCCAGCGGCTTATCAAGGACAGCGAGAAGGGGCATTTTGACGCTGTGATTATGTACACCCTTGACCGCTTCGCCCGGAACAGATACGACAGTGCCATCTACAAAGCAAAGCTCAAACGTAATGGTGTGAAGATTTTCTACGCCAAACAGCCAATGCCGGACACCCCGGAAGGAATCATTCTTGAATCAGTCCTCGAGGGATATGCGGAGTATTACAGCGAGAATCTTGCCCGGAGTATCAAGCGAGGTATGAAAGAGAACGCTCTCCACGGTATCGCTATGGGAAGTTCTGTGCTTGGATATAAGATAGGAAACGACCGTCAGTATGAGATTGACCCAGTGGGTGCAAAAGCCGTCAGAACCATCTTCACGATGTACGCAGAGGGTAAGTCCAAAACGCAGATTGTGAATTGGCTGAATGAGCATGGGTTTAAGACCTCCCGAGGAAATGCTTTTAATAAGAACAGCCTGTCCCGGATTCTGCGGAATGATAAATGCATCGGAGTGTACCGATACGATGATGTAGTCTTGGAGGACGCAGTACCACCCATCATCGACAAGACTTTGTTTGATAAGGTACAGGCAACCTTCCGGCACAACTACACAGCCCGGGCAAAAGCCAAAGCCATAGAGGACTATCTACTAACTACGAAGGTCTTCTGCGGTCACTGCGGCGAGCCTATGGTGGGTGAGAGCGGCACTTCAAAGACCGGGAAGGTTCACCGTTACTACAAGTGTGTGAATCGTAAGAGAAAGCACAACTGCGAGAAGAAGGTCGAGAAAAAAGAATGGCTCGAGCGGACTGTCGTTGAGTTCACGGTGCAACAGGTACTCACCGATGAAAACATAGAGAAAATATCTACTCGAGCTATGGAGCTGATTGAGAAGGAGCTTCAAGATACCTCCGTTCTCATAGGTTTACAGGAACGATTGAAGGAGACCAATAAGAGAATCAAGAACCTCATGTCCGCAATAGAGCAAGGCATTATCACACCAACAACGAAGGAACGTCTTGAGGAGCTGGAAGAAGAACGCAGAGACCTCGAAGGGCAGATTGCCCGGGAGGAAATGAAAAAGCCCCTCTTGACGAAGGAGCGAATCATGTATTGGCTCGAATCGTTCAAGAGGGGTGATATAGAAGATGTTGAGTATCAGCGGCGTATCATCGACACGCTTGTCAACTCGGTTTATGTGTACGATGATGGGGATAAAGGACGCAAGCTCGTGCTGACTTTCAACATTTCGGGGAACAATACGCTCACTATCTCGAGTTCGGATATTGAGCGCACAGCTCCACTGAAACGACATCGTATATTACTAAAGTGATATACGGTGTCATTATTTTTGTGCTATAATAACCGTAAACAGATGCAAAAGGAAGAAAATAAATGGAAACCTTTATTGTAGATAATATTGTATTTTATGACCGGAACCTTGCAATGCAGGCAGAAAAAGAATGGAAGAAAGTCAAGCTGTTGCAGGAAAAATTGGATGAGAAGAATATGGCAAATGTTGCCGTGATGTACCAAAAGGCGGTAGAAGGCAACTTTTTTCAGACGCCTGTTGGCATGGCATATCTTCTGAAACTGCGCCAGCTGCTACGGGAAAATGGATATGAAGATCTGACAGCGGAAAAGCAGATAAACTGTCTGCTACAGAGTATACAGGAAAAGCAGGATGATCCGGTGGAAGAAAAACTGCAGAAAAGAGATGCGATCTGGAAAAGCAGGCT
>OLGJ01000641.1_pt1 | contig 19490 bp, 15 predicted proteins | sample 1605431 | NCBI WGS metagenome assembly OLGJ01 (sample SAMEA3888920, study PRJEB22519) | human gut metagenome | biome: human gut; feature: human-associated habitat; material: faeces | place: Denmark | collected 2009
CCTCTTTTATTGTTTCTGGAAAATTTCCCTACCGAGTAAAATTTTACACTAAGGGTTCGGGGTTCAGGGTTGTGGTGGCGGCTTCGCCGCAAGTATAAATAGGGCAATGCCCTAAGCTGGTGGGTGATGCGGTATCCTGGCATCGTCATTCCGAGCGAAGCGAGAAATCTTTGTCATTCGCAGTCAGGCGGTCGATATCAGGGAATCCAAAATGAGAAACCTGCTTATCCGCAGACCTTCGGGCATCGCCATTATTTATACTCTGCGGCGCTTCTATATTCTGATGCGCCGCACCGCCATTTCGCATTTCTCATTTCTAATTTCTCATTCAAGCAAAGCTTTCATCTCCAGTCAAGGGGCAGCACGCCCCACAGGCTAGCCCTGAACCTTGAACCCTGAACCCTTCCCCTCAATACAAAATCCCGCCGGAGTGACTCCGACGGGATCTTTTCCCCATTATACTTCTGCCTTTTTCCCGATGCGGCGTTCCTTATACGCCGCGAGTCTGGCATCGCGGATCTCAAGATGTCCGAAGTATTTCTTCGTCTCAGAAACGATGACGCCCGAAAGCCCGAGAAGGGCGATGAGGTTTGGAATGGCCATGAGGCCGTTTACGATATCAGCCAGCGCCCAGATGGCTTCCAGCTTCAGGAAGACTGCGGAAGCCAGCACAGCGATGTAGCACACGCGGTACACAGGGATGGTCTTCGTACCGAAGAGGTATTCCCAGCAGCGTTCCCCATAGTAGTTCCATCCGATGATGGTGGTGAAAGCAAAGAGCGTTAAGGAGATCGTCAGAAGGAAGGGAGCGAAAGCGCCGTAGGTCGTCGCAAAAGCCGCCTGCGTGAGCTCGGCGCCATTGAGCTCTCCCAGCCACTGGCCGGACACGATGATGGTGAGGCCGGTCATGGTGCAGATGATGATGGTATCGATGAAGGTGCCTGTCATGGAGATCAGTCCCTGCTCGGCCGGCCACTTGGTCTTTGCTGCCGCCGCTACGATCGGCGCAGAGCCGAGGCCGGACTCATTCGAGTACAGGCCGCGGGCGATACCGCTTCGAAGGACGAGCATGACGCCGGCGCCTGCGAAGCCGCCGGCCGCTGCGGTACCATTGAAGGCTCCGTCGATGACGAGAGCGATCGCATGCGGCAGTTCACCCGCATTGAGACCGAGGAAGATCACAGTGACGACGAAATAAACGACTGCCATCGCCGGAACGATCTTGGAGGCTGTCTTGGAGATCGATTTCAAGCCGCCAAAGGTGATGATCGCGACAAGGACCGTGATGACGGCGCAGGTGATGTAGGTGGAGACCCCGAATCCTGCCTGCACGGAAGCCGTGATCGCATTCATCTGCGTGGTCGTACCACTGCCGAGCATGGCCGTCATGATGCCGAAGATGGCAAAAGCGACAGCGAGAGGCTTCCATTTCTTGCCAAGACCCATTTCGATATAGTACATCGGGCCGCCGGCGATATTGCCCTGGTCATCCACCCCTCTGTACTTGACCGCAAGGCACCCTTCCGCATACTTGGTCGCCATGCCGAAGAAAGCGGCAAGCCACATCCAGAAGAGCGCGCCCGGGCCGCCGAGCTTGATCGCCGTCGCTACGCCGACGATGTTTCCCGTGCCGACCGTCGCAGCGAGCGCCGTGCAGAGCGCCTTGAAGCTGTCGATGTCGCCATCGCCCTTGTTTCTCGCAAAGAAGATCAGCTTCAGTGCGCGCGGCAGTTTCAATACCTGCAGGAGCGAGAGCCGGCAGGTCAGCAGTACCCCGGTGCCAACGAGAAGCACCAGAAGCCATGGCCCCCAAACGAGCCCGTCGATCTGGTTCAAAATATCTGTCATTATGTTTCCTCCTATTTTCCCTTTCTCTGAAAAGAGTGAGCGCCCCAAGGGTCGCCTGTGAACCTAAGGAAACGCTGATTAAATCGCAGAGTCAGATTTCATAAGAATTTTTATACACTGCTTCGTCATTATTCTCCTTAAATAGCGCGCTATTCGCGTCGAATCATTCCTTGCATTTTATAAAAATTCAAGAATGAAATCTGGCAACGATTTAATCAGTGTTTCCCTAAAAAGCCGGTCCTGTATAAAATAAAAACAGAACCGGCTTCATGAGCTTTCCTCATGAAATCGGCTCTGTCCTTTGGCCTGAGAGATTACAGCGTTTCCGCCTATGCCCCTTCGGCTCTCATTGAAGAGATCTCCAGAGATCTGTCCCCATGGAGTTTCGTGTTCACTGAACGCCTGATAGTGTTACTCCTTCGGCAGCCTCGGGCATTGCCCTCGGTCTTTTTCCCCATGGATCATCCAAGTCAGTATAGAGTTGTTATGTTTGTTATTTGAAAATATGGAGCGTTTTACCATAAGGTCTGCGGATGAGATGCATCATTTCAGATCCATTCCGCACTTGCCGGCTTATTCCAGTTCCGCATCCTTCTCTGTCGCATTGACAGCCACAGCGACCGCTGCGTCGCCGGTGATATTGAGGCAGGTACGGAACATGTCAAGCACACGATCGATGCCGGCTACCAGTGCCAGCCCTTCGAGCGGCAGACCGACAGACTGCAGAACCATCGCCAGCATGATGAGGCCGGCGCCCGGTACGCCTGCGGTACCGATGGAAGCCAGTGTCCCGGTCAGAACGATCATGATCATCTGATCAAAGGTCAGCGGGATACCGAAGACATTCGCGATAAAAAGGGAACAAACGCCCATGTAAAGAGCCGTCCCGTCCATATTGATGGTCGCGCCCAGCGGAAGGACGAAAGAAGCGATATCTCTCCTGACCCCCAGCTTCGTCTGGACATTTCTCATATTGACAGGAAGCGTACCGGCAGAAGAGCAGGTGGTGAAGCCGATCGCCATAGCTTCCGACATGCCGCGGAAGAATGTGAGCGGACTCATGTGTGCAGAGACACCGGCAAGCGTCGAGTATACACCGACGGCATGGATGCAGCAGCCGATCGCCATACAGAGGATGACCGATAAGAGCGGAAGCAGCACCTTCGGGCCATTCATGACGACGACCGGAAGCAGCAGGCAGAAGACGCCGATCGGTGCAAGACGCATGATCATGGCGATGATCTTGTAGCATACCTCAGCCATCGCATCGAAAAAGGAGATCAGGATCTCCGCACGCTTTCCGCCGACGGAAATGATACCGGCCCCGGTGAAGAGCGCAAAGATAATGATCGGAAGGATGTCCGCCTTCGCCATGGAAGCGATCGGATTCGACGGGATCATTGCGACAAAGACCTGCATGATCGACGGCGCTTCCTTCACCTTCGGTGCTTCTGCCGTCGGCAGAGCCATGCCGATGCCCGGCTCGATCGCCATAGCGACGGCAAAGCCGATCACGATCGCGATCGCTGTCGTCACCATGTAAATGACGAGTGTCTTCACTCCGATGCGCCCCAGCTTCTTCATATCCCCCATGGATGTCATGCCCACGATGAGAGAACAGAAGACCACCGGAACGATCATCATTTTGATGAGATTGATAAACATGGTGCCGATCGGCGCGATCCACATCTTGACCGGAGCCGCCGCACCCTCTCCCAGCATCAGTCCTACCACCACAGATAAGACCAATGACAGAAAAATTTGAATAGACAGATTCATTTCTTCCCTCCTGCACCAGAGCGGCTGTCCCATGGACACCATTGCCCTGACCTATTAAAATCAATGACTACATTATAGGCGCATCCATGCTGAATGACCAATAGATTTGTGAAATCATTCATACATTTTCATGTAATTTGAAATACGATGTTTAATAAATTATATGATTTCGTTCTCTTATGTTTTGCATTATATAATTTTTGCCATTTTTCTATATTTTTCATTTTTTATAATCATTTGTTTATTGATGTATACGCTCGCAATAGTTGGTGTGTACGCTTGTCTCGCCTCAAGGGGGAGAGTGGCCGGGGACCGACATGCCTCCATCCCCCTCGCCAGAGAAGCACCGAGAAGCCGCTACCTATCTCACGCTTTCTTTTATCCAAGGCTCCTCATCCTCTTCCTGCAACCCCTGATCCGCTCCTTGGGAAGGGCTCCATCAAAAAGGAGCAGCCGCCTCACAGCAGCTGCTCGCTCATTCCTAAGGGATTTCACTATATTTATTTTATACCTTATATATAAGCATCAGATCTTCTGCGCTTCTTCTGCTTCCGCAAGAGCTTCCTGGCGAGCCGCTGCCTTTTCCTTTTCGATCACAGCCTGGAAGGAGAAGACTTCTTCCTTGATGACCGGAGCCAGGACGAGGATAGAGATCAGGTTCGGGATCGCCATGAGGGCATTCGCGATATCAGAGAGGTTCCAAACCAGATCGAGGGTCTGGGTCGCACCGACATAAACTACCAGAGAGAAGACAACGCGGTAAATGATGTTGTACTTATGGGTACCAAAGAGATATTCCCAAGCCTTTTCACCATTGTATTCCCAACCGAGGATGGTGGAGTAAGCAAAGAGGATGATACCGATGGAAACGATGTAAGAACCAATGACGCCGATATTGGAAGAAAATGCTGCCATGGTGAGTGCTACGCCGGTGAGCGGCTTGCCATCCGCGCCGACCATGCCGAGCACGCCGGAAGAGGCGATGGTAAGACCGGTGATGGTGCAGACTACGATGGTATCGATGAAGGTACCGGTCATGGAGATGTAGCCCTGTCTTGCCGGATGATCCGTGGTGGAAGCTGCGGCGGAAATCGCTGCCGAGCCAAGGCCGGCTTCATTGGAGAAGCAGCCGCGCGCTACGCCATAGCGCATCGCATTCATGACGGAAACGGTGATGGTACCGACGACGCCGCCTTCGACAGCCGTAGGATCAAAAGCCATCATCACGATGAGGTAGAGACCATGCGGAATGTTTTCGATGTTAAGAATGATGCAGGCAAGACCAGCCAGGATGTAGAAGACAGCCATGCCAGGAACGACAACGGAAGAGACCTTGGAGATCGAAGTGATGCCACCGACGATGACAGCGAGGGTCATGACAGTCAGGACTGCGCCCACGATCTCATTCGATACACCGAAGGTGGTGTTGATCGCGGTGGAGATCGAATTCGCCTGCGTCATGTTGCCGATACCGAAGGAAGCAAGGACAGCGAAGAGAGCGAAAGCAGTACCCAGGAAGAGGCCGGCTTTTTTGTTTTTGAAGCCGTTCTTCATGGTGAACATAGGGCCGCCCTTCATTTCCCCCTTGGCATTCACTTCACGGAACTTGAAGCCGAGCATACATTCAGAGAACTTGGTCGTAAGGCCGAAGCATGCGGAGATCCACATCCAGACCAGAGCGCCAGGGCCGCCGGCGAACATCGCAGTCGCGACACCGACGATATTACCTGTACCGATGGTCGCGGCAAGCGCCGTCATCAGCGCAGAGAAAGGAGAAACGTCACCGCTTCCGACCTTGGTCGTGCGAGACTTCTTCGAAAAGATCGTTTTTAATGCGTATGGCAGATTTCTCCATGTCAGGAAACGCAACTTCAGTGTCATGTAGACACCCGTACCGACCAGAAGACACAGCATGACAGGCCCCCATACGAAGCTGTCAAGCTCACCGACAAGTTGATTGATTTGCACCATATCCATTGTAAAATCCCCCTTGTTCCCGTAACTGTTCTTATTATGATAAGAAACAAAAAATCGCCGCACTCAGTCTTATGTTCGAAGAAGACTGAAGCTGGCGAATTCATGGTTCATGAAAACAAGGAAGTTACCCAAGTGCCAGCCCTGTCCTTTTGCCTGAGAGATTCAGGATTTCTACGGGTGAAATCCTTTAACACCTTCGGCCCTCGCATCTTTTCAGCGAGCTTCTCCAGAGTCGTGTCCGTACACAGTTTCGTGTTCTTACTGAACGCCTGATAGTGTTACTCCTTCGGCAGAAGATCGTAAAGACCTTCATTTTTCAGTGTACATCATCCACCTATATGGTATGCGGCAACATACATTTTTCGCTTGGGCTTTCCAGATACTGAATTCCGAAGCCTCAAGTGATTTACCTAGATTATACACGATGAAAATCAAAATGCAATATGCGAATTTTGCCCATTTTTCATATTGTAAGCCTTTTGCTATACTAAAGTTTCTTTCTTATGCTTTTGACGAGTATTTTCTGCATATTTACGATACGGATATGATTTATATCTTTTTTGTAGCTACTTTAATTTCATCAAATTTCAATAGGAAAAGTATATCAATTTTGGTATCATGATGAGTCTTACAAATGATAAATGAATGCTCATGACAGCAAGATCAGGGGCCGAGTGCGGGATACCGGTAGCCAATTCACAGCAAATATTAGACAGCGATTCCTATGTATCGCAAGCCTTCCCCATCAGAAAATGCCCCGAAGGCTGCGTGAAAAGGTGCCGCCCCATTACAGAATGGCAGTGAAGCTGGCGCGCCATGTCTTCTCCTATGCGCGGCCCCTGCCTCCCTTGACCTGCCTTATTTCTGCCAATAAAAAAATCCCCTATCCTGTTGGAATTCACCGGTACCGACCAGCAGGATAAGCATGACAGAGCCCCATACGAGGCTGTCAATTTCATTTGAGTGACTGGTGACTAGGGATTAGGGTTAGCCCGTGGGGCATACCGCCCTTTGATTACGTGCAAAAGAGGTTCAGCGGGTTCTGTGAGTTCTACGGGTTCAAAGAGGTCGGTGCGGCGCATTTCGTCATCCTGAGCAGAGAAAAACGTCGTATATTAGAGAATGGCTTATCTAAAGCATGAGAACTGAGTCGAAGGATCTAAGCGCCGCGGAGTTTTAAAATATGCGGTATTCACGAAAGATGGGAAACCTGTGAACCTTTTGAACCTTCAGAACCTGTTTCCCCTATGAGACTTCGTAAGTAGGGAATAAGAATAGTCTCTTTCAAACTTGTGGTGACGGCTTCTCCGCTTTTTAGAAAAGGCATCTCCCGTATCGTCATTTCGAGCGCAGCCGAGAAATCTTTCTTGCAGACCGTCAAACGTCGCTTGCTTGAAAGCCTTAAAGCGATGCATTGAGTCATCGTTTCCATAGAGGCTTATAAGAGCTGATTCCATTCTGCAATGGAGATCCCTCGACTTCGCTCGGGATGACAGCCCGGGGAAACCGCCAGTCCCCTTTCTAATCCCTAATCCCTTCTCTCTAAAACCTGCGGCGCTTCCATCTTTTTCACGCCGCTACCACCATTTCTCATTTCTAACTAAAATACAAAAGCCCACAGAAGATCAGATCTCCTGCGGACTTCCTTGCTCAAGATATGCCTTTCGCCATTTATAAAGAGGTAGGGCCTCCGCGGCGGGGAAGACTTTCTGGGGATCTTCCCCGCCGCCCGGCAGACTCCTTGGATCAGTTTAGGAGGGCTTATCCGAAGGAGTGCCCTTTGCCGGATGGGGTGTCATATTATGCCGCCGGGAAGGAAAATGGGAAAACCTTCAGGGAGGAAATAATATGTTATATCAGGACCTGATGCTAGTCCGCGAGACTGTCTTGAGCCTTGGACGTTGTGACCTTGCTGGGATCTAAATCTTCGTATTCTTCGTATGCTTTACCAGTTTTGAGATGGTCGAAATATTTAGCTGTCTCTCTTACGACGACGCCGGAGAGAGCCAGAAGGGCGATCAGGTTTGGAATAGCCATGAGACCATTGACGATATCCGCCAGGACCCAGATGGCTTCAAGTTTCAGGAATGCGCCGCTTGCGACGAGGATGATGAAGATGACGCGATAGGGAAGGACGCCCTTCGTGCCGCAGAGATAGATCATGCAGCGTTCCCCATAGTAGTTCCATCCGAGGATGGTGGTGAAAGCGAAGAGGATCAGCCCGATCATCAGCATATAGCCGCCGAATACGGGGAATGCATCTTTGAAAGCGGCATTCGTGAGTGCTGCGCCGTTGAGACCATTCATCCATTCGCCGGAAACGACGATGGAAAGACCGGTCAGTGTGCAGATGATGATGGTATCGATGAAGGTACCAGTCATAGAGATCAGACCCTGTTCTGCAGGCCATTTGGTCTTAGCGGCAGCAGCTACGATAGGAGCAGAGCCGAGGCCGGATTCATTGGAGAATACGCCTCTGGCGATACCATTTCTCATCGCGAGCATCACTGTCGCGCCCAGGAAACCGCCGGCTGCTGCACTTCCGGAGAAGGCGCTGTACACGATGGTCTGAATGGCTGCAGGCACCTTGTCTGCGAAATACACAAGTACACCGATCGTAGAAATAAAGTAAATCACTGCCATAGCCGGAACGATCTTCGCAGCGGCCGATGCGATAGACTGCAGCCCGCCCAAGGTGATGGCTGCGACCAGAAGGGTCAGGATGAGAGCGGTCCACATAGGATCGAGACCGATCGTCATTTTGGTGATATCGACGATGGAATTCACCTGAGCGAAGGTACCGATACCGAAGTAAGCGACCAATATGCCAAAGATGGCAAAGAGCGATCCTAGCCATTTGAACTTGGGACCCATACCATTCTTGATGTAGAACATCGGGCCGCCGGCGATCTCGCCTTTGGAGTCCACTTCACGATATTTCACCGCCAGAAGACCTTCGGCATACTTGGTGGCCATTCCGAAGAATGCGGCCATCCACATCCAGAAAATAGCGCCCGGGCCGCCGGCAGCGATCGCTGTCGCGACACCTACGATATTCCCTGTGCCTACCGTAGCAGAAAGTGCTGTGCAGAGAGCTTTGAAGGAGTCGATATCCCCGTTGCCCTTATTCTGTGCTTTGAAGATCAGTCCCAGTGCCTTCGGCAGCCGGAAGATCTGCAAGAACTTCAGACGAAGCGTCAGGAGGATACCCGTCCCTACCAGCAGTACCAAGAGCGGCGGTCCCCATACAAAACTATCGATCGCATTCAGCAATTCAAGATTCAAATCCATTTCTTTGTCTCCCTCCAGGAAAGTAAGATAAATAAAAAAGCCGGCGTTTCCAATAAAAAATAACTCTGGAAGCCGGCATTGTCTACCTTAACGATCACAGGAAGTGTGACGTTTTTTCTCTGTCCTTTTGCCTGAGAGATTGGGATCTTGCGACCCTTACACCTTCGGCGCTCTTATTATGAGACTCTCCAGAGTGTGTCCACATGCGGTACTACCTCTTTCGAGATACCTGAGAGTGTTACTCCTTCGGTAAGCCTTACGGCTTTCTCCCACATGTTTCATCCACCAATATGAATTTGATGTTTGCATTATAAGGCCCTTGCTTTCATTTTGCAAGAGGAAATTTTCGTTTTTATTATTTTTTAATAATTGACCATGGGTATAGTTTTTGGAGGCTAGGAGTGGCTGATGACTGGTAGCTAGGGATTAGTGACTAGGGATTAGGAGTCTCAAGTGACTAGTGACTAGGGACTGGTGACTGGAATGCCCGTCCATGGCATCGCCATTATTTATACTCCGCGGCGCTTCCTAATTGTATGCGCCGCACCACCATTTCTCATTTCTAATTTCTAATTTCTCATTCACTCGAGGCTTTCAAACGCAATCAAGGAACGCTCTGCTTCATCACCTTTCCTTGTGATCTCTTTCCTTCTCCTCGTACATGCGCCGATCGGCCAAGATGCGGATATATGTTGTGTCGACAGACTCCTTCGGATACGCGGCAAAGCCTATGCTGCATCCCACGTGCAGTGTGTGGTCATCGATCTGGAAGGGCTTCTCCAGCATCTCCTTCAGCCGTTTCTTGATCTCTCCTATCATATGCTCATCGAAATCCATGCTGAAGAGGATCGTGAATTCATCGCCGCCGATGCGAAATACATAGTCATTTTTACGAATGCACAGCAAGAGGCGCTTCGCCGTTTCCTGCAAGAGCTTATCCCCCATCGCATGTCCGTAGGTATCATTGATGGGCTTGAATTGATCCAGATCCAGATACACCAGCACGAAAGGCAGTTTCTTTTTCTCTTTGTCCTGCAGCATCATCGTGAAATAGCGCTCATTGAAAAGTCCGGTCAGCCCATCGGTATTCGCTAAAGTTTCCAGTTCATGCTTCTCCCCGATATCCTGACTGATGCACATCACCTTTTCCAGCATGCCCTTTTTGTCCCAAGAGATCGGCACCACCGTCATAAGCCGGAAAACCTGTTTCTGGCGGCCACAGTACTCAAAGCGCATGAAATCATCCTTTTCTCTCAAAACGCTGACGAGATATTCTTTGGACAGCAGCTGGCTGAGCTTCATATGCTCCGCGTCCCCCGTCGCGACATATGTCCGGGAGACTTCTTCCACGAGCTTTGAAAGAGGACCCGTCTCCGGATACAGAGATTTCTTCAGCAGATTCTCCACATAATGATACTGATCCGTCTTCAGATCGGCCACGACGAAGCGATCCGCCACGCGCCCCATCCCGCCAAAGAGCTCTCGCATCATCTCTTTCTGGCTGGTGAGTATCTTCTTTTCCTGCTCTTTCTCATGCAGTTTATGTCTGGCCTCCTTGATGGTCACACCGATCATGAAAAAAGCCAGTAGGGAAAAGACAGCCGCCAGTGCAACGATCGTTGCATTCCGCACGCGCACAAGCCCTTCATCCACCACGCGGTCACGGACGATCCCCACCAATGACAGATGAGCGATACCGAGCGGGCGATAGACGGTATAGTACTTCCTTCCCGCCAGAGAGAGCAGAAGACTTCCTCCCTGCTCCTCACGAATGCCTTTCGCCATCCATTCCAGGCTCCCCTTCTCTTCCGCTGCATCATGCACCTTGAAATAGGAAAGGATATTATCTACATGCTCCGGGATCTCACTCTTCGGTGCCAGGGACAGCACCACATTGCCCGCCGCATCGACGACATAGCAGTCACTTTCTCCATCGTAAATATTGCCCGTGATGAGACGCTCCACCAACTCATTGTCATAGGTAACGGCTATCCCCATGTAATCGGTCCCATCAATCGTTACAGGTTCTTTGAAAGGCACGGCAAAGACGACCCGACGCACGCCACTCGTCGACACATAGCTCGAGATGATCGGCTTCCCTGCCTCGTAAACATTTTTGACGGCCGCTTGGAAGCTGTCCGTCTGCCCCCTGCTGCCACGATCCGTCACATAATTGCCTGCCTGATCGAAGAGATAGAAATCTCTGTACATCCACTGGCTTCGCTCCCCGAGAAGCACCTTCCATTGCTCATTCGTCCTGTATTCCGCAGGCAACAGCTGGATATTTTTTTCATAGACCGAGAGAATATTCCAATTGCGCTGTGTGAACAGACGAAACGAAGTTCCCACTTGGGTATAGGTCGCACGCAGACTGTCGGTACTTTCCTGATAGATCATGTCCTGGGTATAGCGATAATAGGAATGTATACCGCCCCATCCCAACAAAGTAATGATCGCCAGAACGGCCGCCTTTTTGTACGCCTGATGCATGAGATCTTCCCCTTACACATAATAAACCGCAAATAACGATAAAATTTCTATAAAATCATACAAAATGTAATCATTTCGTAAAGAAGCACACCTGTGATTTTTATCATTTTATCACCAAAAAAGACGGCTGTCCCTGTCATAAGTGACAGGGGCAGCCGTATCCCTGATTCTGATTTTCTTATCTGCTAAATGCACTCTCATCCCAGTGCGACATCCAGAGCCATCATTATCATGAATCCAATGGCAAAAGAGATGACCCCTACATCCGAGTGTTCACCTGCTGACATTTCAGGGATCAGCTCCTCCACCACGACATACATCATCGCTCCGGCCGCAAAAGAAAGGAGATACGGCATCATCGGCACCACCATCGCAGTCAGAAGAATGGTGGCTACAGCGCCGATAGGCTCCACTATGCCGGAGAGCCCCCCACCGGCGAAGGAGCGACAGCGCCCCATCCCTGCGGAATGGAGCGGCATGGAAATGATCGCGCCTTCCGGAAAATTCTGGATCGCGATCCCCAGAGAAAGCGCCATGGCCGACGCTGCCGTGATGCTCTCATGCCCGGATAAGAATCCCGCATAGACCACGCCGACAGCCATCCCTTCCGGAATGTTGTGCAGCGTCACCGCGAGCACCAGCATCGTCGTCCGCGCCAGATGACTCTTCGGCCCTTCTGCTTCCCTGGCATTCATGTGCAGATGCGGGATCGCATGGTCAAGCAGCAACAAAAACGCCATCCCGATTCCAAAGCCGATGACCGGCGGCAGAAACGCCCAGCGGCCCATCGCTTCACACTCATCCAGCGCAGGGATCAAAAGGCTCCAGATCGAAGCCGCCACCATGACCCCAGAGGCAAATCCCGTGAGACCTCTCTGTACACCGCGGTTCATCTCGCCCTGCATAAAAAAGACACACGCTGCGCCAAGCGACGTTCCCAGAAATGGGATCAATAATCCCCAAAATATATCTGTCATAGATCCTCCTTATTGAAAACTATTTTCAACATCTTTATAGCGCGTCCAGAGAGCTTTGTCAAGAGATGAGGGATTATGGATTAGGGATTAGGGGCTAGGGATTAGGAGCCTCGAGTGACTGGTGACTTGAATACCATCTTCGGGCGTCACACCATATATGATTTGCGGCGAAGCCGCTACTCCCCCCCGAACCCTGAACCTTGAAAACAGGGATGAGTGTCCAGGGAGCAGGAGTAAATGATGATGAGACCAGAAACCCCAAAGGCCCGTATCCCGAACCATTTTATGTGAATAATTGAATAACTTCATTCACTTATCCACATAAAAAACAGCCCGATAGTATCGGGCTTTGTTCACATGTATTCACTTTTCTTTTCACAGCTGTTCACAGGTTGTTCACATTTTGTGGATAAGTTTTCAAGATAAGTAGCTAGGGATTAGGGATTAGGAGTAACTCCCCTCATAGATTTCAAGGACTTTTAGAGTCTGTTTCCAGCTGGAAAAGTTGAGTTGTATAAAATATAAAATAAGACAGCTTGTTCATTATTTATATAGAACTCCGCGGCGCCTCTTAATTTTATGCGCTGCACCTTCACTTCTCACTGCAGAGAAGAAGAAATCTGTAGACCGATTAATAAGAAAACGCAGTACTAGTCACTAGCTACTAGTCACTAGCTACTAAACCTCCCCATCTCCCGATTGATCTCCCCTGCGATCATCTGCTTGGCATTCCAGTCGCCATGCAGGCCGTCCATCGCAAGCTCTGTCGGCATGAAAGGAAAAGCAGCAAAGGGCGCCGCGGTATCGATATGCTCTTCGCTTCGGATGAAAGCATTCACCGTGTCTACCGCCTCCCGCCAGCTTTCATTGGTCTTTTCGCCATAGTATTTCTCTATATTTTCCGGATTGATGGGAAGGATCGTCATCAGGATCGGCGTGATGCCATGGGCGCGACATTTCTCCTGTATCCGCTTCAGATGCTTGATGACCTTTTCCGGATCGGCTCCCATACGCAGGTCATTGATACCGCCCATGATCAGAAGCTGTTTCACGTGAAACGGCAGCACGTCTCGGTCAAAGCGTTTCTCCATCATCTCCGTCGTATCGCCGCTCCTCCCCAGATTCACGGCAGGAAAGTCCAGATACGACACATAGCTGTAGGCGAGATCGGATGGACTGTGGTAGAGGTGTCCCCCGCCCTGTGTGATGCTGTCACCGAAGATACCGATATCAAAATGCACCGCCGCCTGATTTCGTATCTTTTCCGGCAGGCTCCAGACACCGACCGGCTCTCCGTCGCTCCCTATCCCGCGGACACGCCAGTAGTATGTTCCAAGTCTTGGCTGCTCATCATAGACATTGGAAAGTGTCGTCACCTCGCTCCAGACGCGGTATCTGGAGGGACGCGTATCATCGATATTCTCCGGATATTCCTTCGTCACTTCGACTTCATAGGATGAGGCTCCCGGATTGCCTGTATAAGAGTAGACGGGATAGAGAAGAAAGGCGCCATTCCCCCGTCCGCCCGCCTTCGGATAGGGGGCATTTCTGGAAATGAGGCGCATCGTGCTCCTGACTTCCATCGGCGCTGAGAAGGGGGCAAGTCCCTCCCAGTCGGCATCGATCGGACGCACGCGCCAGTAGAGCGGCGTACCGTCCATGACAGGCGGGATACGGACAAGAATGCGGTTCATATAAATGCGGCGGTTGTGATAGACCGACTCTTTTAGAGGCGCATTCCGATCCAGATGCTCCGGCAGTCCTTTGAATATCTCCACTTCGTAGCGGACAGACTCCGCGTTTTCCGGCCAGGAAAGAAGCAGAAGCGGATCTTCTGCCTTCCGGGCGCCGGTATTTTCATAAGAGATGGCATTGTCCATCAAAACGGAGCCAAGGTCTGTCTCGGCCATGGCTGCCATGGGGAGCGCTGCCAAAAGCAGCGCGGAGAGTAGGATATGTTTCATGGTTGTTTTCTTATTTTAAGGGTTATCCCCTGGAGCGTGCTGCCCTTTGATTTCGCACAAAAGAGGTTCAGCGGGTTCTATGGGTTCAAGAGGTTCAAAAGGGATTGTGCGGCGCATAATAATCAGGAGTGCCGCAGAGTATAAATGGGGCGATGCCCGAAAGTCTACTGGATAGTGGATTTCCCATCTTTGTTTATCCATGAGCGCAGATGGCATGCTTACCGCTACAGGAAAAGCAGCCTCTGCCCCTTCGGGGCACTTTTTTCGAAGGAGGGCGATCAGAGAAGCCAAATTTCTAATCCCTAGTCACTAATCACTAATCACTCTATCAAAAAAGCAGGCTTGCGCCTGCTCGTGATCAATCATTTCCGGGGAGGAAGTACGTCGGATCGACCGCATCGCCATGGATGCGGACTTCATAGTGGCAGTGCGGGCCGGTACTGTTTCCCGTACTCCCGACGAGAGCAAGGATGGTGCCCTGCTCGACTTGCTGGCCTTCCGTGACGAGGATCGCAGAATTATGTCCATAGCGGGTCGTGATATCGCCGTCGTGCTTCACCTCGACGAGATAGCCATAGCCGTCCACCCAGCCTGCGCGGGTGACTGTACCGGAGGCCGTCGCTGAGACAGGCGCACCGTAGTCGGCAGCAATATCGAGGCCTTCATGGTAGGTGGAGCCGATGCCCCCGGGACTTGCGCGGAAGCCGTAACTGCTGGAGACCTGCCCTTTGACCGGCCAGATGTCCGGCGTCGCAGACGAGGCGGAAAGCAGCGTGGTCTGCATCCCGTAGGTCTGGTTCATCACCTGCTCACGCAGGACGATCATGGTCTTGATCTGCGCATCGAGACGCGCATCAAGCTGACGCATCGATCGCAAAAGACTGCCCGGCGTCGCATAGGAGGTACTTGCCCCCTGCTCTTTTACGGCTGCCGTTTTCGCCTTATCCGGTACGGTGAAGGCACCGCCGATGCCGCCCGTCATATTCTGCGCGGCGCCATTGCTATTGGCCTTCACCATGTCCTGCAGCTGATCGGAGAGCTTTTCTATCGTCGCTGTCTTGTCCTCCAGCGACTTCATCTTCTCCTCTGCCATTTTGAGCTGGTTCTGATAGAGCTGGTTCTGCCGGGAGAGACTCTCCATAGACACGGCAGAGTACACCGCCGTCCCGAGGCTCGCTGCCAGGACGAGGCCCGCTGCGATGCCTGCGATCTTCAGTTTTTTCCATTCGTCACTGTTGAAATGAAAGCTCACTTCGCCAGTGTCTGTATTTTCATTTCGTTTCATAGTTGTTTCCTTATTTTAGGTCATCCTCGCAGATGACAGGTCTCCCGTCGCTGGGTACGAGACTTTATTTTCCAGCCGTATCAATGCGATGGTTATCCGGCTGGGACTTAGACAGGGCTTCGCCGCGCGTCTCATTCACAAGCTCCTGCGCTTCTGAAGCCATATCCGGCATCAGGGTATCCAGAGCCATATTGATGCTTTCCGCTTCTTCCGAAGAGAGAGCCTCCTTGCACTGGCCATTCACGATCTGCTTCGCATAGATGCGGGAGGTGTCGTGACCCGCCAGCGAGGACAGGATGAAGCCGTTGTTCTTGCCGTCGAGCACGGTCAGCGAGAAGGAGAGCTTGTCGCCGGTGTCATCAAAGGCATCGTAGCGCACAAGTCCCACCTTTTGGAAGGAGGACAGCTGCATGGTCGCGAGAAGCTCCTGCTGATGCAGCATATTTTCGGAGGAACTCACCATTTCCCGAAGCTCTCTCACTTCGGTCGAAAGGCGCAGCTCGAGCGAGCCGCCGTCTTCGCCATTCATGAAATATTTGTACTTCTTGGCCAGACGGTTCAGCTTATTTCTCATGAGCAGCATGTTCACGAGAAGAAGGATGAAAAGCACGATGACGATCGCACCGATGACATAAAAGATCATATTTGCACTCTGCATGGTTTATGTATATCTCCTGGGGATAGGGTTGTAGGTTAAAGGTTTGGGGTTCAGGGTTCAGGGTTCAGGGTTAGCCCATGGGACGGGGCGTCCCTTGATTGTGGATGAAAGCTCTGCTCGAATGAGAAATTAGGAATGAGAAATTAGGAATGAGAAATTAGGAATGAGGAATTAGGAATGGTGGTGGCGGCTTCGCCGAGATCGAGGGCTCAGGTCGCAGCTGTTCTGGCATTCGTTATCTCACATACGACGTTTCTCGCCGCTCAGGATGACGAAACGGGGCGATGCCCGAAAATGGAATTTAAGTCACTAGTCACTTGAGACTCCTAATCCCTAGCCACTAATCCCTAGCTACTCATCCCTGCTTTCAAACTTCAGGGTTCAGGGTTGTAGTAGCGGCTTCGCCGCAATTATATATGAGGCGATGTCCGAAGGTTTCTTAGGGAACAGGTTTCCCGTTTGAACTTTTCTGACATGATTCGTTTGACCGCAAACGGAAAAGATTTCTCGCTTCGCTCGAAATGACGATACGAGAGAGTCTGATGTCTCTTAGTCACTAGTCACTACATCCTACCTTTTCCCATTTAAAAATTCCGTGATTCGCTCAAATTCTTCATCATTTTTGAAGGTGATGGAGATCGTGCCGCTATGGGCATTTTTCCCGCGCCCGAGCTTGATCGCCACGCGGCTACCGACGGACATGCCTAGTTTTTCTTCGATGGAGCGAAGGAAGGCGTGCGTCTGCGGATCGGCGATTTCTTTTTTCTTTTTCTTCTTTTCACGGGTCAGGTCTTCGACGTGACGGGCCGAGAGACCTTCGTCTACGATCTGTTTCGCAAGCTGGACCTGCTCTTCGCCGGACGAAAGTCCGAGGAGCGGGCGCGCCTGGCCGGTCGTGAGCTTGCCTTCGACCATGAGCTTTTTCACTTCATCGGGGAAATCCGCGAGACGGAGCATATTGGCGATGTAGGGGCGGCTTTTGCCGACCTTGGCCGCCATCTGCTCCTGCGTCAGCCCATAATGATTCATCAGCTGCTGATAGGCTTCACACTCTTCGATCGGGTTCAGGTCTTCGCGCTGCAGATTCTCGATCAGCGCCACCTCTGCCATGGATCTGTCATCATAGGCAGAAACGATCGCCGGCACTGTCTTGAGCCCTGCGAGGTCCGCTGCCCGCAGACGGCGCTCGCCGGTGACGAGCTCATACTCAAAGTCGCCGTCCTTGTCACGATAGCGCACCGTGATCGGCTGGATCAGTCCTTTTTCCTTGATGGAAGCCGCCAGATCTTCCAGCGACTTAAAATCAAACTGGCGGCGCGGCTGCCAGGGATTGGGATGGATCTTGGAAATATCCAGCTCAATGACCTTGCCCGTCTCATCCAGTGCATTTTCCAGAAGAGAGCCGAGCCCCCGTCCCAATTTTCGCTTAACCACGTTTCAATACCTCCCGGCACAGCTTCTTATATGCCTCTGCCCCCTTGGACTTGGGCGCATAGGTCAGGATCGGCTCACCGAAACTCGGAGCCTCCGATAATTTCACAGTCCTTGGAATCACTGTCTTGAAGACCTTGGAGCCGAAATACGTCTTGACTTCCTCTGCCACCTGCAGCGACAGATTCGTCCGTCCGTCGAACATCGTGAGGAGGATCCCCAGGATACGGAGCGACGGATTCAGCTTGCGGCTGACAATCTGCACCGTCTTCACCAGCTGCGAAAGCCCTTCCAGTGCATAGAATTCCGCCTGGATCGGGATCAGGATCGAATCGGATGCGACAAGCGCATTGAGCGTCATCAGCCCCAGCGATGGCGGGCAGTCGATCAGGATGAAATCATAGGCATCCTTCAACGCTTCGATCTTTTTCTTCAGGATGTGCTCCCGTCCGTCCATGGCCGATAGCTCGATATCCGCCCCCGCAAGATCGATGGAGGAAGGAAGAAGAGAGAGCTTCTTCACCGCTGTCTTGACGATGGCCTCTTCTGCGTCCGCATCATCGAGCAGCACATCATACAGATTCTTTTTGAGCTCCACATCCTTAGAGAGTCCGCTGGTAGAATTTCCCTGCGCGTCTTCGTCGATAAGAAGCGTCTTTTTCCCGCGGTCTGCCAGGTAGGCCGCCAGGTTCACCGCCGTGGTTGTCTTCCCCACGCCGCCCTTCTGATTGATAATGCTGATGATCACGCCCATAGCTTTCTTCCTTTCATCGATAGTCACTTTATTATACCATGATTGTATGGGGTTATGGGAGAAAAAATGAAGCTCTCCTGCTTCCGAATGCCCCGCGGAAGCGGATATGCCGGTGAGCGCTTCGCGCGGTTTTCATGGCTTCCGGAAATACGGATCTCCCATTTCTGCGTTCTGAGACTATCCCTTACAGGAAAAAAGATCGCCCGACCGCCGGACTCTCCCGATCCCCCTCCCAAGGCTTTCTTCATCAAAAAAGCGAAGCCTCTCGGCTTCGTTTTATTGATCTGCAAAGCAGCGTTTTTTCTTTTTGAAGATCGTCCCCATGATGGTGTGCAGCTCACCTAACGCATCCGGATTCAGCGTATAAAAAATATGCTTCCCATCACGACGATCAAGGACCAGACCGGACTCGACAAGCACCTTCATATCATGCGAAAGCGTCGGCTGGGTGATGGCGAAGGCTTCCTGCAGCTTATTGGCACACTGGGCATGGCAGGATAGCATGTCGACGATCTTCAACCGTTTCGGATCGGAGATGGCTTTTAAAATTTTCGCCGTATCAATGTAGATCTGTTCCATAAATGCTCCATCAGTCAGTCAAGATTCATAGAATACATTTTTTAATGAATTGAAATATTTCTATAAATGGTAACAGAGCAGGCATGGAATGTCAAGAAAATCATGGCATGGGCGTGATCCGCCCCGCGTATTCTGCCCCAAAGGACACAAAGAGATCGCTCTCCGATAGGCAGATCCGCATGTCCGGAAAAGCGCCGCCTTTGCTCCTTCATTTCCGGCCTGCCTACGGCTCTGGGGAAACGCTGATTCAATCGCAGAGTCGGATTTTACAAGAATTTTTATACATAGCTTCGTCATAACCTTCCTTAAATAGCCCGCTATTCGCGTCAGGTTATTCCTCGCCATGCCTAAAAATTCAAGAGTAAACTCTGACAACGATTTACTCAGTGTTTCCCTGGAAATCTTAGTGTAAAATTTTACTCGGTAGGGGAATTTTTCCAGAAACAATAAAAAAGGA
>OLGJ01000648.1_pt1 | contig 19384 bp, 7 predicted proteins | sample 1605431 | NCBI WGS metagenome assembly OLGJ01 (sample SAMEA3888920, study PRJEB22519) | human gut metagenome | biome: human gut; feature: human-associated habitat; material: faeces | place: Denmark | collected 2009
TAAATTGTACCTTTATTGCTTCTTTCAATACCTCTTGTGTAACAACAGTTCCTTCTCCATCTTCTGTTTTTACTATTGAACCTACTTTTGGTAATTTTTTTATTTTGTCTTCATATACTTCTTGCTCATATTTCAAGCAACACATTAGTCTTCCACAGTTTCCAGATATTTTCGATGGATTTAGAGAAGCACTTTGCTCTTTTGCCATTTTTATTGATACCATGTCAAAATTATTTAAAAAAGAACAACAACAAAGTTCTCTACCACAGACTCCATTACCGCCTATTTTTCTAACTTCATCTCTAACACCTATTTGTCTTAGCTCTATTCTTGTTTTGTAGATAGCTGCTAAATCTTTTACAAGCTCTCTAAAATCTACACGTCCATCAGCTGTAAAATAGAATATTATTTTACTATTGTCAAACTTATATTCTACGTCTACTAAGTTCATGTCTAATTTGTGTTTTTTTATTTTTTCTTTGCACACTTTCATTGCTTTTTGCTCTTTTATTTTGTTGTCTTCTACTCTTTTTAAATCTCTATTATTTGCAAGTCTTACTATTCTTTTTAGTTCTGTTGAAACTTTATCGTCTGGAATCTGTCTTTTATTTATTACAACTTCTCCTACGTCTTCTCCCATTGTAGTTTCAACCACGACTTTATCTTTTAAGTTTAATTGTATGTATCCTGGATCAAAGAAATAAACTTTACCAGGCTTTCTGAATCTAACTCCAACTATTGTTTTCATCTATAGTCCCCTTTCTTAAATTTAGTTGAAAATAATTAAATTATTTTTCAACCGTTTCCTCCCACAATTTCAACACTAAATTATCTATACACATATCATAATTATTATTCAAAACTATTCTATTTTTGGTGTTTTCTATTATTGCTATTAAATTCAAAAATTTTACTCTGTAATCTTTATTTTTGTTGATATATTCATAAATTATTACTATCATATAGTCTAATAAATCATTGATAATCTCTTTTGATTTATATAATATTTCGAATTGGCTTAACATTTTTACTACATTTGGTATTTTCCCATTTAGAAAATTGTTAGTTGTACTTTCTACTGCATTGTATTCTTCTAAATTTTCATTTACCTTCATTAGCTTTCCAATGCTTCCGTTACACATCTTTAGCAAATTTTCACTTGGCACTTGCATTCCTTGTACACTATTTATGTATGAGATTAAATCACTCGTTTCAAGATTATTAAAACTTATTTTTAAGCATCTAGATTTTATTGTGTTTAACAATTTATTTTCGTTTGCCGTTATTAAGATTATCATTATGTATTCAGGTGGCTCTTCTAACGTTTTTAATAGGCTATTTTGAGCCTCTTCTGTCATCTTATCACTATCATTTATTATAAATACTTTTTTTCTCGACACAATTGGTTTTGTATACACATTTTCTTGCATCTCTCTTATCTGTGCTATTTTGATAGAATTTCCATCAGGCTCTATCAAAACGAAGTCTGGGTTGTTTCCTGAATCAAATTTTACACACGAACTGCAATTATCATTTTCAGTTTTATTATTCAAGCATAAAGCCATTTTAGCAAGTTCCTTTGCAAATAACTTTTTTCCTATTCCTTCTTGCCCTACAAATAAATAGCTGTGCGATAATGTATTATTTTTTATATTATCTATAAATTCTGATTTTATCTTTTTATTTCCAATAATATTTTCAAAACTCAAGTTTTTATCTCCTATTCAGCTTTTTTTATAGTTCCAAATTTATTTAATGGCCAAAATCTTATAGTAACTTTTCCTTCTATTTTTTCTAATGGAATACAACCAAATCTTCTGCAATCTGCTGAAACGCTTCTATTATCTCCCATCGCAAATACGTAACCTTCTGGAACTACTATATCTGTAAACATTCCACCATAAGCTTCAGTTTTCACATTTGAATTTAAGTAAGCAGATTCATCTAGTTCTTCACCATTAATATATACTTTTCCGTCCATTATTTGTACATGCTCACCTGGCAAGCCTATAACTCTTTTTATATAGCTCGTCTTTCCCCATTCTAACACATAATAGGCGAACTTAGAAAATATATTTGTTGGCACTTTATCATATATTGCAACTGGATTACTTAAATCTACTTTATCTTCTCCAATGTATGTAACGCTTGGTTGTTCAAATGTAATTATATCTCCTCTTTTAGGAAGTTGCTTTCTTGTTCTTGGTATTCTGTTTAGTACTAACCTTTCCCCTTGCTTTAATGTAGGATACATTGAGTCCATCTGAACTACTGTTGGAGTTCCAACATAATATCTTATTAATAATGCAAGTACAATTGCTATTACTATGCATTCAATCCATTCTAATATATTTTTTAATTTATCACTCATTTTCTGTTCCTTTCTTTACAGCTGGAATTCTAATTACTACTTCTGTTCCTTTTCCCAATTCACTCTTAATGTCTATACTTCCATTGTTTTGTTCTATTATCTCTTTTGCTATTGATAGACCTAGTCCTGTTCCACCCATTTCTCTTGAACGAGCCTTATCTACCCTGTAGAAACGTTCGAACACTCTTGCTAAATCTTCTTTTGGAATTCCAATTCCATTGTCTATTACTTTTATGTAGGCATCATTATATACAAAACCGACATAAATTTTGATAATTCCTTCTTCTTGCGTATATTTCACAGCGTTAGATAATACGTTTAAGATTACTCTTTCTATTCCATTCTTGTCTGCTTCTATTGGTGGAACATCGGCTGTAACGTAACATTCAACATTTTGTTTTTTCTTTTCTATTTCTATTGCTAGTTTCTCTTGGCATTTTTTTGCTATCTCACCTAAGTCAAATGTTGTAACCTCTCTTGTCATTCTGTTTGTATCATATCTTGAAAGTGTTAGTAAGTCGCTTACCAAATCTGCCATTCTTCTGCCTTCAGACGAAATTACAGATAAAAATCTTTGCTGTGTTTCTTTGTCGTAATCTCCGTCTTGTAATGTGTCTGCATAACCAATTATCGATGTAATAGGTGTTTTTAATTCATGAGATACATCTGCAACAAATTCTTTTCTCATATCATCTAGCTTAACATGCTCTGTAATATTTTGAATAACAGCAATTATTCCAGATGATAAATCATTTTCATCTTTGTATGATGCTAAGAAAACGTTTATAGTTTTATCTCCAATTACTATTTTCTCTTCAGCAGTATTATCCAGGTACAAAATTGCATCCATTTTTATATTTGCATCAAATCTGCTAAAAATTTCTTCAAAATTTGATTCTTTATCAATTTTTAGAAGTGCCTTAGCGGCAGGATTTATATGCATTATATTACCTTTTTCATCAAAGGCCACTATGCCATCATTCATGTGTAATAAAATAGCTTCAATTTCTCTTTTTTGTCTATTTACTTCATTCAATTTTTGGTTCATTTCCACATTCATAACACTAATTATATTTATAATAGAATCTAATTCTGTTTTCTTTTTTCTTCTTTTCTTAGGGTTTAACTCTATAAGTTCAACACTCTCACCATTTGCCAGTTTTTGAGCATTTATTATCATTTTATTTAACGGCTTTACAATAGCCTCTGAAATAAATATTCCGACAACAATTACAATGCAAGAAAATACTAATATTGTTCCTAATATTAGTATTTTTGCTTGGTTCATTTGAGTATCCGTAATATTTATTAAATCTTGAGAAGTTACATATTCCGAAGTTCCTATAAAGTCTTGAGTTTCACCTACTATCCCAGCAAAAAAAGCGCCCATTCCAATTATTATAATTGTTCCTATTATAAAGAATATCAATAATATTTTATTTTGTAATTTTTTCATCATTAATTCCTTTTATTTAGAGGCTAGATAGTATCCAATCCCTCTTTTATTAATAATAATTTTTGAATTCTTTGTGCTGTCTCCTAGTTTTTCTCTAATTCTACAAACAGTTACGTCTACAGTTCTTATGTCTCCATAGTACTCGTAATTCCATACTTTTTCAAGTAGAACTTCTCTTGTAACGGGAACTCCAGGTTGCATTGCTAAGAATTTAACAAGCTCAAATTCCTTTGGTGTAAGTGGCTTAACTTCTCCCTTTACTTTAACTTCAACCTTTTCTAAGTCAAGTTCTAGGTCTCCTATAACAATTTTTGTGTCCTTCTTTTTCTCTTTAGCATTATTTTCATCATCATTTTTTCTTAAGTTTGCTTTTACTCTCGCCATCAATTCTCTTACGCTAAAAGGTTTCGTAATATAGTCGTCTGCACCTAGTTCAAGTCCTACAATTTTATCAACTTCTTCATCTCTGGCAGAAATCATTAATATTGGAACATTGTATACTTGCTTTACCCTATTGCAAACAGTTAATCCATCTACTTTTGGAAGCATTACATCTAACAATATTAAATCTGGTCTTGCTTCTAGTGCCACATTTATGCCCATTTCGCCATCAGTGGCTTCTAATGTGTTATATCCTTCTTTTTTTAAATTATATACTAATATATCTATAATTGGTTTTTCATCGTCTACGACTAATATTGTTTTTTTGTTTGGATCTAATTCTTCTTTCATAGAAGCACACTCCTTCTTTTTATTTTCGTTTTATCTGTCGTCTCTTTCTTGTGATTTTGAACGCTCTATTTCTTGCATTTTGATTTTTTCTCCATCTTTTTCGGTCACTAGTTTATAGTTTGCATCAAAAGCTTGTGCATCTGCAAAATTCTCAATAATCTTATCTAACGTTTCTGTTGGTATTTTGCCATCTTTTGAAAAATGATATTTTTCAAGTTCATTTGATTTTTGAATTTCATTTACGAATTTCTTATCTATGCTTCCACTATAGAACAAAGATGTAGCGCTCTTTAGTTCTTGGCCTGTTGGTAATTTTATTTCCGTAACTTTGCTAACCTCGCTGCCATCAAAAACCTCATCACAATATACTTGTATTCTATTTACATCACTTGGATCTTTTATACCATATGCTTCTGCAATTTTCTTCTTAATTATCGCATTATAATTATCTGTTACCAATTGTTTTGCATTACCAATTGTATTACATGCTTCTAAATAGGCTTCCTGCTCATTAAATGTTTTATCAGGTTTGTTTTTTAATTTACTATACATGTCGATAGCATTTGTTAATTCTTCTAATCTATCAAAATCCTCTATAGATACTACTTGACTCATTAATGGGTTCGATTTTATGCCTGCTAAGTATTCTTCTGAATCTGCTACCATTTGTATTGCAGCTTTTGTATCATTTGTATTTCTAATATTTTTAGCCATATTTGAAATTATTGGACCACCAATTATTCCCGCTGCCAAGCTAACTGTTGCAGCTCCAAGTCCTAACTTTTTATATAATGATATCTTTTTTTGTAATTGTTTGCTTTTATAGACTCTTCTTCTTGCTTGCTCATTTGTTTCTCTAATGTTTAATGTTAATTCTCTTTTTTCCATATGTTTATCCTTTCTATGGTATAACAATAATTTTTCAGCTACCATTTCCGTTCAAAATCTTTGCCCTTATTATAACTCTACCTCGCATATATGTCAAAGCTTTTTTTCAATATTATTACTAGTTTATTACATTTAAGTTTCATAAATAATTTTGACTATTGATTTACTCATAATTATGTATCTTCGCCCAAAAAAGGGGCGTCCCTATTGGGCGAAAATTTATATTATTACTTCTATATTGTATACTCCATTTTCTCCTATTTTTATTTGTTTTTCTGGTATTCCTTCTCCATTACATATCATTTGTTTTACAATGGTTGTATTGCTTATGCTTGTGATGTTGGCAGTATTTTCTCCTGTTTTTTCGCTGTTTTTATTTAGACCTAAAATAATGTTTCCACGTGCTACTTTTATATTTAATACGCTGTTTTTGTATTTATATTTTATTTCGTAATTGTCCCAATTTTGTGGTATGTGTGGTTCTATTTTTAGATATTCGTTTTCTATATTTAATCCTAAAATATATTTTATTCCTGCAATATACATCCAACTGCTTGAACCTGTATACCACGTCCAGCCTCCTCGTCCAGCTAGGTTTCCTTGTCCATACACGTCTGCTGCTATTACATATGGTTCTACTTTGTATTTGCTACTTTCGTCTTTGGTACGAGCATGTTCTATTGGGTTTATCATTCTAAAGTTTTCATATGCTTTGTCATTTAAGTTCAGCATAGTTTGAGCAATTATCGTCCAAGTTGCAGCATGAGTGTATTGTCCTCCATTTTCTCTTGTTCCCGGCAAATATGCCTTTATATATCCAGGTTCTAACTTGCTTTTTTCGAATGGTGGGTCTAACAATTTTATTATTCCTATTTCTTTATCTACCAAATGGTTTTCTAGGCTTTCCATTGCTATATATTTTTTGTCATTATTGCCTGCTCCAGAAATTGTTGCCCAACTTTGTGATATGCTATCTATTTTGCATTCTTCGTTTTGCAAACTTCCGAGTGCATCTCCATCATCTGTAAAGGCTCTTTTATACCATCTACCATCCCATGCATTGTTATTTAATGCTCTTTTTAGCTCTTCCATTATAAACTGATATTTTTCTTTCTTCTCGAAATTTCCCATTCTTTCACAAATAGGAATAAATTCTTTTAACACAGCATACATGAAGAAACCAAGCCATACACTCTCACCTTTACCTTTTGCTCCGACATTGCTCATTCCATCGTTCCAATCTCCCGTACCGATTTTAGGCAGACCATGTTCTCCAAAATTTCCTATTCCAGTTTGATTTAATCCTTCTTTTCCGAGATTGTCCGTTTTTCCTTTATTCTGTTCTGCATCTTGTTCATATTTTCCTACTTTTATTTTTTCAACTTCATTATCTTCTATTCCAATTGCCTTTTCTATTGCTCTTATGCAGTGTTTGTATACACTTTCTTTAAAGTCTGCGTCTTTGTATAAATCATACCTTTCATTTTCGTTTTCGGATAATTGTAGTCCGTCTTTGTACGACTGGTTTTCTTCTAAAATTTCATAATCTCCTGTATAGGAAATGTAGTCTGCGACTACGTATGGAAGCCACAACAAGTCATCAGAGATTCTGGTTCGTATTCCCTTATCAGTTTCTTCGTGCCACCAGTGTTCAACATCTCCTTCAATAAATTGATGTCTGCAATTTCGTAATATTTGTTCTCTTGCGATGTTTGGTTCTACATATTTTATAAGCATACAATCTTGTAGTTGGTCTCTGAAGCCATATGCACCACCAGATTGATAAAACCCAGTCTTGCCATACATTCTAGAGCTTATTGTTTGGTATATTAACCAACCATTTAACAATATATTTGTAGATTCCATTGGCGTGTTTATTTGCAATTTGTTTACTAGCTGTTCCCAATGTCTTCTTATATTTATATATTCATTTTTGCAGTTATTTACATTTGAATACTTATATGCCAAGTCTTGATATTCTTCTTTGTTTGACGCATCTCCCAAAGTAAATACTATTTCCTTTGTCGAATAAGCTTCTATTGTTACATTTATTTGAATTGCGACTATTCCATCCTCTCCAAATGAATTTTCTCTGTTTAGAGCAAGTTCATCTAGTCCAACTGGATTTTCTAGTGTCGAATTTTTTAGGAACGATGTTTTACTTCCAGTGTATGAGCTTATTTTTTCACTGCACCCGATAAAGACTTGATTGTTATTTTTTTCATCTGATAGATTTTTTACTAGCATAATATTTGACGCATTATTCATTTCTAACTGTAGAAATCCATTGCTTTTTATTTCGTCCTCACCTAAAACGGGCTTTATATAATAAATTAATTTTAAGTTTTTACGTTGAGGATTTTTGTTTTCTAAGGTTATTAAATTTACCTTAATATTGTCGTTTTCTGGTACGAACATATCAACAGTCTGCCTTATTCTCGAAGAACTGTGAATATATTTTGCATAGCCAAATCCATACACTACAAAATAATCGTTATTGTCTGGCATAGGATTAAATCCCAGCGACCACTTTCTGCCTGTATCCATGTCTTTTGCATATATTATTTCTGATGGAGTGTCTAGCACTTGATCATTTGACCATGCTGTAATTCTGTTTAGTCTACTGTTCTTGTACCAAGTATATCCTCCCATATTCTCTGTTGTTAATGTTCCAAAGGTTTTATTGGCTAAAATATGGCTCCACACCGTCGGTAGCTTGCGGGTTTTATTAACGCAAATCAAATATTCCTTGCCATCTTTAGAAAATCCACCATATTCGTTAAAATATTTTAAAGAAGCCTCGTCTATGAAGTTTTCTTTCTCGTCATTTACTTCTATAAAATTGTTTTGTTTTGCATCAAACACAGTTTCTTTAACATTGTCTAGCATCTTGCTTTCTATGTCTTCCATTTGAAGTGCTAGAGAGCTGTAATAAGCGTTTATTACTAAGTTTGCACGCTCTTCTAGCAGTTTTTTTTCTTTCTTCTCTATATTTTCCAAGCAGAAAATTCCAGCTGGAATATTAAGCAAGTACGCTAAGTTTCTATTAAAAATAGCCCTTTGTATAGCGTCTTTTACATAACTTTCGTACGATTCTTTTTCTTCATTTAATATTACTAAATCCACTTTGATATTTTTTACCCTAAAGAATTCATAAGCACTTAAAACTTCTTGAATTATATCAATATCGTTTATGTCTTTTATTTTTACCATTAATATTGGCAAGTCTCCAGATATTCCATATTTCCACAGTTCAGATACTGGACACTGTCTATCATACGAAGCTTTTATAGAAACTTTTGGTGTAAACAGCAAATATGAAAGCATTTTCTGATATACTTCTATGTCTTTGCCTTTTATACCTAGATATCTATTCTCCGCCTCACTCTTTGCTTTTAACAGTTCGAAGGTACGTTTTGTATTTTCGTTGTTCATGAATTTTGCCATGTTTTTTATTACTTGCTCTTTATCATATCCAACCGAAATTATTAGGTCAAATATTGCTGTTTCTTCTGGTTTTATATCGACGGTTTTCTTTAATGCAATTATTGGGTCTGTGGTATATCCTATTTTCTTACTAAATGGAATCGAATTTTCTACTTCACGTGGAATTCTATAATTACACCTGCCCCATAATTTTTCTTTGTCAATTTCAAACTCCACATCTCCCAACTCATTCGACTGGCTAAATAGATTTACTGCCATATATGCATCTTTTTCACCGTTAGTGTGTGCTTTTCTCTTCACGACTATTGTGTTTATTGAATCTATATACTCAAACGAAACAAATAAATTATTGAAGGCCTTGTGTGCAAAGTCCTGCATTGCATTTGATAATACTGGTTCTAAAAGTGCCGTTATTTCCAATACTTCTTCAGACACACCATTGTTTTTCAGTTCCAGCCTTCTTATTTCGACTGGGTCATCTGTATCTACTATTATTTTTGTAACAGTTCGAATATTTTCATCATTTCTTACTATTTTGTTAGCCTCAGGCGAGAAAATTATATCGTATTTATCTGGTATTCGCAGATTTTTTGAATACGTATTCGTCCAGATGTTTTTATTACGTATATTCTTAATATAAAATTTTATTCCCTGCTCTGCCTCGTCAGTTTCCTTATATCTATTAACCTGCAAATCTCCATATTTACTATAACCATTGCCATATTGATCAAGCACAATTGTGTAATTGTCGTTTGCAATAACATTAGAAACATTCAAATTTTCGTTTATTTTGCTGTATTTTCTTTGAGTGTAATCTTCGTAATCTACATATTTTATCTTCTCAATTTTCTCTTTTTCTTCTTTTGTAGTTATCATATTTTCTGGCATTTTTTCTTGCAATAAAATATCAACAGCCTCAATTTCCGGATTTTGCTTAAATCTCTTTTTTATTACACCATTGTTTAATAAATTGTCTATTGAAAGCAAAATTAATCCTTGATGATGTGCCATATACGTTTTTACAGGCGTATAGCCGTTTTTCGTCCTGCCGGGTGTAAAATCTATCGACTCATAGAAGCCATACTTATTGTACATTCCCTTTTCACTTAGATTTTTTAGATTTTCTATTACTAATTTAGGTTCTTCCTCAATAGCCAAAATTGAACCATATGAAGATGTTACAATCTCGTCTGAAAGTCCCCTCTTTAGCCCTAGCCAAGGTATTCCAAATGCCTTGTATTGATAATTATTATTTAAGTCTTTTAGATTAAAGGCAGCCTCAGAAATTCCCCATGGAATTCCCAATTTTTTAGCATATTCCAGCTGACTCATTATCATAAATTTACAAGACTCATCTAAAATACTACCCGGGTATTGCTCGATGTTTATTGTAGGCATCAAATACTCAAACGAAGTTCCAGACCATGAGATAAGCCCTTTGTAATTATTTAGAGTCGTAAGAGTTCTGCTTAAATTATACCAATGCTTCTCCGTAATATCTTTTTTAGCAATAGCAACTAAACTTGTCTGTCTTGCCTCAGATGCAAGTAAGTCGTAATATGAGTCTGTTAGTTTATTTTCCTCTACATTGAAACCTATAGAAAATAGCCTATTCTCACTATCATACAACTTTGAAAAATCTGTGTTATTTATGAGCGAGTCTGTAACATTAATCATGAAATCTATCTTATTTAGCACATCAGGCGTTATTTGTACATTTTGTTTTTTTTCTTCACTACTTAAATTCTGATATATTTCATCATTCTTATTCTCTCTTTTTTCTATTAAAAACTGCTTTAAAACATACAAATATCCTACAAAATTTCCACTATCAACAGACGAAACATACTTTGGAATTAGTGGTTCTAATGTTTCTATATTGTACCAGTTGTACAAATGTCCATTCCATTTTGTGAGTCCGCTAATTGTTTCTAGCATTTTATATAATAAATTTAGTGTGTCCTCTAAATTTTCAAACTTTAAATCGTATGAAGCCATTACAGCAAGCAGTGCAAGCCCGATATTGGTTGAAGATGTTCTCATTACCACTTTTGGTTTTCTATCTTCTTGATAATTGTCTGGTGGCAAGAAGTTCGATTTTTGTGTTAAGTTTTCCTTAAAATATAGCCATGTTCTATATGCAACTTCTTCCAAATATTTTTTTTCGCTTTCATCTATTTTTTCTACAGCTTTTATTTCTTTATTTGCCTTGCTAATTTTACACATTAAAGCTGGAGTTAAAAGCCAATACAAACCTATTATTAGTGCAAAATTTGCAATGCCAACATTTAAGCTTTGTACTAATATTGCAACAGCAATTCCTAATATTCCAAACAGAGTGTTTGCACTCATATTCTTGTAATATGAAAATACGTCTGTTTTAGCCGTTCGTTCAGCTTCTTCTGATGTAATCCACTCTAAGAGATGTTTCTTGCTTTTCGCCATTCTGTATATTGTTTTGGTTTCTGCCTTTGTGGTTATCCATGCCTTGTCTGGAATTAATCCAATATCTAAAATTCCTCTATAAACACTAGCCTTTAAACCATCTATTGTTTTCACAAACCTTTTAGTCTTAATGTTTCCATCTTTTTTACTAATGATTCCATTTATAATATCTAGTATAGTTGGAATTAGAGAAGATATCAGTGCAAGCACAATTATTCCGCACATGTTTATTTTTAATACAGTTGCTATAACCGCCGAAAATACTAGCATTGCTAGTACACTACTTTCTTGTTTACTTCTTACTATATTGCTAAATATTTTATATTTGCTAAGCAATTTTAATGGATTTTGTTTTATCTCACCTTTTTTATTTTCTATTGTTTTTCCAAGCCATGGTAATATTTGATAGTCACCTCTAATCCATCTATATAGCCTCGTTCTAAAACTTATATAGCTTGATGGATAGCCATCCATAAGCATTATGTCTGATGTTAGTGCGCATCTTAAATAGCTTCCTTCTAATAAATCATGACTCAAATCCGTGTTTTCTTTAATCTCGTTTGCAAGCACTTTCGAAAATATAGATAAATCGTAAATTCCTTTTCCAGTAAAAATTCCTTCATCAAAATTGTCTTGATACAAGTTTGAAATTACATTTGTATATGAATCTGTGCCACCTTCTCCAGCATATACTTGAGTAAATATGCTCTTTCTGCTCTCTACTAGTCCAACTCCAACACGTGGTTGCATTAGTGCATGCCCTGAAATTACTAGATCTCCTCTCTCGTTTACTTCTGGTTTATTTAAAATATGAGCCATTGCTCCAACAAGCTCTAATCCAGATTTCAATGTTAAATCAGTATCTGAGTCCAATGTTATAATGTATTTTACTTTGTTCATTTGCGAGATATCTATAGTATTAGCCCTAAAAGGATTTGCAATATTCCCGAGCAAATATTCATTTAATTGGTTTAATAAGCCTCTCTTTCGTTCCCATCCCATGTAACACTCTTCATTAGAATTCCAAATTCTTTTTCTATATACAAAATTGAAAATGTTACCATATTTTTCGTTTAGCCTTTTTGATTGCTCTATTCCTTCTCTTATAACTTCTTCATCAAACTCTTCTATTTCCTTGTTTCCAGAACTACAGTCTCCCAGCAAAGTAAAGTACAAATTTTTGCTCTTGTTTGCAATATAATAAACCTCTAATTTTCTCATTAATTCTTTAACTTTTTCTTTGCTCTTTACTATCGTAGGAATTACCACCATTGTGCTACAATTCTCTGGAATTCCGTTTTGAAAATCAATTTTCGGAATAAGCTTTGGTTTTATCACTTTACTTAGCACATATTGAATAATCTTAGAAACAATATTTTCTATTGGCAATATTGAAACCAACGCTAGAATTATTGAAAGTAATACTTTAACTAATATTGGAATATTTCCTATAAAATTACGAGCAACGTCTCCAAAGCTCTTGTACCATAACATATAATAAAAATTAATGCTCAAAATAAGTGTCAACAGCAAAGAAACTCCCCATACTGTTTCTATATAGATTTTTGCCTTTTCTTCATTTGATTTTAGTGTAATCTTCTTTTCTAGCAGGCTATTCAATAAAGTTTCTTTTCCATCAGAAATTAAGTAAAACCCAATATGCATGCTCTTTTCGTTTGCTTCTGGTTTCTCACTAGCCTGTAAACTTAACTCCAAGCACTTCTTCGCAATATAAATTTCTGAAATTTTAGTCTTTTTAGAAATCTCCTGTATTGCATTTCTGTAATAGCTTTTAGTAGTACTATCCATTTTCTCATACTGCTTTGCTGGGTCTTGTTTTAGAATATCCTCTACCCTATTTATCTTTTCGAATATTTCCAAGAAATTAATTCTCGAAATTGCCTTAAGAGTCAATATACAATTTCCAACAGATACTTTCTTTACTGCAATATCAAAATGCTCTTTTTTTACAACCTCGTAGATATCGCTGCCTGTTTTTGCAACTTCATCTTCCAAAATATTTAGATACGCATATGCCTTGCTTCCCATCTTTTTTAGTCTATATGACATATACTCTATGAACGCATTTTTTACTTGCCCATTCTCTATAAGCATAATTTTAGGTAATATTACAGTTCTACTTTTTTTCTTTTCCTCTCCAAAATACTTGCATATAATCTCTTCTACTCTGCTCTTTTGCATTTGAGACATGTAAATTGTTTCACAAATTTCTCTTATATTTTCTATTAATGCAATCTGAATGAACAATCCAATATTCCAGATTTCATTCATGCTTAGAGTTTTTTTAGTTTGATATGCTTGTAACATATATTCTAAATTTTCTGAATTTATCTTCCCATCAGTATAAGCTACCATTTCTGTTGCAAGCACATAAACACGTGCAAAGCCCTTGAACCTACCATTTGCAAGTCCCAGAAAATCTGTATATTTCTTTAACGTTAACTCTTTACTTATATTTTTTACAATTTCTTCTATTACATATAAATTATCTAGAATCCACTCTCCTGCTGGATGTATTGGTATTCCCTGCTTTATTTGTTCATTCAATAATTTATAAATTTCTTTAATAACAAAAAAATTTTCTTTAAGTCTTGGAATTGGATACGTATCCTTCGCCGATTTTTCGGTTAAAATATGGTCAGAAGCAATTTTTTCTAAATATTGCTCCAATTGGTATCTATCTAAAACGGTTCCTTTAATATTTAATTTCTTTTTTTCCTTCAAAAAAATCCACTCCTTGGAATATGTTTTACACATATTTTCTCCAAAAAGTGGATAGTTTATTCTATTTTTACTATAAATCTCTATTTCTCTTTATTTGTATATACGATACTACTGCAATTAATCCAAGTGCAAGCACTGCTATTACTACATCTAATTCTCCTGTTTGAGGTAATTTTGTATTACTTTGTGTATTGTCTACTGTTATAGTATTTTCAACTACTTCTATGTCATTAGTAACATTTCCAATTACGATTGTATTTTCTACTGTGTTATTTTTGTCGTCTTTTTTGTTGTCATCATCTTTCTTGTCGTCATCCTTTTTGTCATCGTCAGGAACTACTGTCCCAGTTACAGAAAATTTTAATGTTTGATCATCTAATTTTACAGTATCTTCTGCAACAGATGATAAGCTTGTAAATTTAATTTCTGTATCTTGACTTTTTAAGTTTGTTTTTACTTTTAATTTGATAATTCCTATTACTTGATTTTTGCTTGTTCCAGTATTTATTGTTGCTAAAAATGTTCCTTTTTTTGCTGTTTCTTCATCATTATAAGCTATTGACCAGTTGTTTTGTGAAGATATATCATCTGAGGTAATTTTTTCAAATACATTTTCATCATATTCAAGTTTTCCACCAAATGTATTTATTCCATCTTGTCCCATTTTTATATTTGATAACTCAAGTGTAATAGTAATTTCTTCACCTTCATTTAATTTTGTAGAACTAGGTGTTGGTGTAAATACTAAACTTCTTTCAGTAGTATCTGTTTCTCCTGCTTGCTCATCTGCTTGAGTAGAAATTTTAGTATTTATTTCATTCTCGTCTGTACCAGATGTTGCAGCTTTAACAGCCCATGTCTTGCTGGTTAATAATGATATAATTAATAAGCTTAAAATAATTTTAGATTTACGCATTTTTTCTTTTATTCCTCCTTTTAGGCAAATTTATTTAATAACTTACAGCTATTGTTCCAATATTCTCATTGCCTTTTTTATCATATGCTAAAAATGTGTATTCAGCATTTCCTCCTGTTACAATATGGCTTCCTTCCGGCTCATAACTAAATGTACCATTTGGAAGTACTATGTATGCAAATTTATCTTTGCCTTCTGTAATTTGCCATTTTATTCTCCAATGTGTAGAGTCTATGGCTTCTTTGTACAATACAAGTTTTATTTCGCTTCCATTATTTATACTATCTATAGTTACATCTTTTACTGTTGCATTTCCTGCATTATCATATGCAATAAAGCTGTAAACTCCGTTTTCATATATTTCTATGCTTCCACTCGAGTTTGTAACCCTCTTGCCATCTGGTAATGTAATATTCGAAATTCCACTCTGTTCATCAGAAGATACCCATGAAATCTGTATTCCTCCATCATCTGCTGAGTCAACTGTTAAGTCTAAATTTGGATTAATTTTATCTATATTTGTAACTTGGTGTTCTACTAAAATTCCATTCCCTATTTTATCATATGCTAAAAATATATAATTTCCATTTTCAGTTACTATATAACTGCCTTGTTTATCTGTTACGTTTTCAGAACTTGGTAAAATTACATTTTGCAATCCACTTTGATAATCATCGGCTTTCCAATTTAATGTAATTTCTCCATTTGTCCATTTATCAGTATCTTGAGTTACTTCTAAAATTGGATTTATCATATCCACATTACTTACATTTATACTAAGTTCTCTCGTGTTTCCAACTTTATCGTAAATAACAAATGAATAATCTCCCATTTGTGAAACAGTAAATTCTCCTGTTGCATTTGTTGAAAATGTTGAATCTGGCAATAATATTTTTGAAAATCCACTCTGTAGGTCAAATGCTTTCCAAGAAATTTTTATTTTTTCATCTGTAAGTCTATTCTCTTGTAATGATAATACTCCTTCTGGCATTATTTTGTCAATATTATTTATATTTTCTGTCAAAATTTTGCTATTTCCAACATTATCATATAATGTAAATGTATATGTTCCATTATCTGTAACAGTGAAATCTCCACTCGCATTTGTAGTTGATGTACCATCTGGCAATACAACTCTATTAAATCCACTTTGTGAGTCCGATGCAGTCCAATGTATTTTTACATAGTCTATTACCCAGTCAGTTGGATTATGGCTCAAGCTTCCCGTTGGCGGTGTTTTATCAATATTTGTTACTGTTTCTTGTAATGTTAATGTATTTCCTGCTACATCATATACTACAAATGTATATGTTCCATTTTGTGATACTGTGTAATCTCCTGTTGCTGTTGTTTTTATTGTTCCATCTGGTAACTTTATTTGTTTAACTCCACTATTTGCATCTGCCACACTCCAATGTATTTTCACATCTGTGTTTACCCAATTTGTTGGGCTATGGCTTAAGCTTCCTGTTGGTGCAACATTATCTATTTTAAATGGTCCCACAGCTCTATCCGCACTCGTATTTCCAGCATTATCAACTGCTTTTATATGTAGATACATTATACCGGTTTGAGTTATTTTTATATTATCTGTACTCTTAGCAATTGCACTGCTCCAACTCGAAGGAGTACTCTGGCTATTAGTAATTGCATATTGGTAACTTTTGAATCCACTGCCTAATCTATCTGAAAATTTAACATTTACTGTTACACTTGATTGCCAATCGCATGAAGTTGGTGTTGCAACAAATTCTGGAGCCTCATCATCTGGAATCACAGTAAAATTTCTACTAAATGTCTCAGATGTCATTCCTCTATTATTTGTTACTTGCAATTTCATCGTATATTTTCCAGTACCATAGTTTAAATAATTTTGTAATACAGTGCTACCTTCGTAAATTTGTGTACCATCTTTAAATACGGTCCATTTTCTTGATGTAATTGTTCCTCCATATGGGTCATAAGAACCATCTACGACTTCAACATTCTCATAAATTGATACATTATTATTTTTTATTTTAAATGAGGCGATTGGTTGTACATTATTAGTTGTAATATATTTACTCACAGGTGCACTCCATGTATTCTGGTAATCCTTTACTCTTAATTGCACAAGATAATCAACCCCACTTGTTATAGATGTTAATTTTCCATTCGTCCATGTGGTCTCACCAACTTTTCTATATTTCCATTCTTCTTCAGAAATTCCCCTATTTTTAGAATAACTATCCAAGTCGTAACCCAAACTCGTTAAAGTAACACTATTTCCATTTCTTTTAACGTCTATTTCCGCAACCGGTCTACGATGAACATATATTACCGATGGTTGTGTTGATTGATCTTCGTAGTAAATTTCATATTTGCCTGTTTTATCAAAACTAGTTATCATATCGGAAATATATTGCCCCGATTTAGCATATTGCCCCATATTATTTTCGTAATATTCACAATCGTGAACAACTTTCCATTTTCCATATGGATACTGGCTATTAGCCGTGTTCTTCATAATGCTAGAATCTGCTGCTGACAATATAGTGTTTTCATTTAATATTACATACTCTGATGATTTCCTTTGGTTTATCAAGCCTTTTATATATTGCGCTGTTTGATTTATGCTATTAGTATAATTTGTATTATTTATAAATATACCATTATTATTATTTGCTTTTATAAATTGTTCGGATTGAGTCTTATTAACCGTTTGTCCCCATGCAGTGTAATAAATTTCGTCGTTTACTGTTCTTGTTAATAATTCTCCTAGTGTTGTTGGGTTGTTTAATTGTTGGTTTACTACATCATTTACGTTTACCAACACTTTTATTGCTTCTTCTCTCCAGTCTGGTTCTCTTAAAACATCTTCTAATTTTCTTACATTTGTTGTTTTTAAATTTATGTTTGTTAAAGTGAAACTACCAATTTGGCTACAATCATGTGAATAGTGGTCAGAGAAAAATCCATAACCATTTCCATATTCTTCTGTAAATGTATATGTTTCCGTAGAGCTTAGTCCTCCACCCGATATTTCAATTTCAGAATCAGTTACTTTAACATTTAAAGTTCCACTTTTATTTATACTAAGTCCTTTTAATAATGTTTTTGTCATATTGCTTGAATTGTTTCCTATTCCATATGTAAATTTCCATATTGCCCCCAATTGGCCGCCTGCGGCACTGGTCCATGTATTATTAAAACTTAGCATATAACCTGTAAGAGTATTTCCATCTTGTTTTACCCTTAAAAGCATACCAGCAGCATTAAAACTATCTCCATAATCAATATTATATGAGAAATTAAATTCTTGCTCTTGTGCTTGTCCTGGTATAATCCATATAGCATTCTTTCCTGGGTTAGTTCTGTTTCCTCTCATCTCAACATTTTTTCCACCATTTGTAATGCTTATGCTACCTATTGTTAATGATACATCTTTTTGCCATTCAAATCCTTCAGCAATGTTTACATTTTGAGCTTCTATTGCGCTTATCTTAACTTGATTTTTATTTATTCCTTGTTTTTCCAATGCTGTAAGAAGGTCAGATTGGAAATTTGTAAGGTCTGTACTAGTTTTAGATTTAGCAAGCACAACATCAATGTACGGAGTTGGAGTAAGTGACAATTGTACATTACTAGTTGCATTAGAACTATTCATGTAAAGTGATATTGGCGTTAAACTAACTAATGTAATTATTATAAATGCTGATATAACTTTTTTAACAATTCTCATTTTCCCCACTCCTTCTTTTTATATTACATTACTTGTTATTCTAAATGGTATATTTTTATCATTTAAAGTAACACTTTTTATAATAAATCTTGTATATGTTCTTGTTCCTTTTTGTTTTTCATCAGATATTTCAAATTTGTTATCATTATTCTGTTTATTAGATACATCCACTGTTGAACTATATGACTGCCCCTCTTCTTTTCCTTGGTTAGAATTTGTACTATTTAGCATATTTATGTTTGCATTATGTTGCCATACCGTTCCACTTCCGTTTGAATACTGAGAAACTTCTATTTTTAATCCCTCTGGGAAGTATTCCAATACATTTACAACTTCTCCATCTTTTCTTACTAATTTAATATTACCAGTTATAGTTCCTTTTACATTAGTTGTTGCAGAATTTACTTGTATGAATTTAGAGGCATCTGACAAACTTGTATCTGAAATTAAGAAGTCTGCACCATTGGCAACTGTACTTCCATTATTCGTACGTGTAAAACTATTTATCTCAAATTCAATATGATCAATTTCGCTTGTATTTAAACGCCCCATATTAACTTGTATTGTTTCTATATTTGCATTTCCTGCCACATCATAAATAATTATAGATACCTGATGTGTTTTTGAGCTTTGTTCTATTACATCAAAATCTGCAGTATTTTC
>OLGJ01000654.1_pt1 | contig 19340 bp, 20 predicted proteins | sample 1605431 | NCBI WGS metagenome assembly OLGJ01 (sample SAMEA3888920, study PRJEB22519) | human gut metagenome | biome: human gut; feature: human-associated habitat; material: faeces | place: Denmark | collected 2009
GAGATAGTAATTATCGACAGTCAAATGAATTACCGAGGAAAACTTGACACTTACGATGATGGCTTTTCAGCTTGACATTTTCCTCATCATCCGATACAATAAGCACATATTACAAAAGTGCTGATGGAAAAAAGTACGTATTTCTGATTTTTCACAGAGAGCCGGGAATGCTGGGAACCGGTAAATAGGAAATAGGGAAGTTCTTTCCGGAACTGCATGACTGAAATCGAAGTAGGTCTTGCCGGGGTGGCTTGCGTTAAGGAGCCGAGAGTTGATCTGATGAAGATGAATGAGGGTGGTACCACGGAGAATCCGTCCCTTGGTACCACCCTTTTTGTATTCCTTAGATAAATTGGGTGGTACCGCGATGAGTCCCCGTCGTCCCTTGCTGAGTGAAGCAAGGGACTTTTTGTTTCAGTGAGAGGAAGAGCGGCGCGGCCTTAGAAAGAAGCGCGTAAATCTCTGTCACGCAGAATCATATGTCTGAAAGCAGCATAGTAGAAAAGTAGAAAGGAATATCATCATGAACAAATGGGTAAAAGCAGGGCTTATCGCAGCATTGGCAGGAATGACACTGGTCTATGGAGGATGTGGCGGCAATTCGGCAGGGAGCAGTAAGACTTCCGGCAAGAAACAGGTCGCAGTCGTGCAGATCATGCAGCACGGTTCGCTGGATGCAGCCAATCAAGGGATGATCGATGGGCTGAAGGATAAAGGCTATGGACCGGACAAGGTCGAAGTCGATCAGCAGAATGCACAGGGCGATCAGTCGAATCTGAAGAGCATCACGGCACGTTTCAAGAGCAATAAGCCCGATATCATTTTCGGGATCTCTACTCCGGCAACGCAGGCGGTGGCCAATGAGATCAAAGATATTCCGATCGTCGGCTGTGCCATCACCGACTTTGAGACCGCGAAGCTCGTCAAATCGAATCAGAAGCCGGAAACGAATGTCACCGGCGTCAATGACCGCGGTCCGGTCGAAAAGCAGGTAGATATGGGCAAAGTCTTCCTGCCGAATGCCAAGACCATGGGGCTGCTTTACTGCTCGAGTGAAGTAAACAGTGAGATCCAGGCGAACCAGGCGAAGAAACATGCCGCTTCCATTGGCCTTTCTGTCGTAGAAAAAACGGTTTCCTCTGTGAATGATATCCAGCAGGTCGCAGAATCCATGGTAGGACAGGTCGACTTCATCTATGTCCCGACGGACAATGTTCTCGCTTCTTCCATTCCGACCCTTGTTAAAGTGACAGACCCGGCTAAGATCCCGGTCCTCGTCGGCGCTGACAGCATGGCTAGAGACGGAGCGCTCGCCTCTCTCTCTGTAGATTTCTATAAATCGGGCGTCCAGGCTGGCCACATGGCGGCCCAGATCCTGGATGGAAAGATCAAGCCGGAAGAAACTCCGGTCGAGGATCCGGAGGTCTATGAGGTCATCATCAATAAGAAAAATGCGGAGATCCTTGGTATTAAGATCCCGGATGAATACAAGAATGCGACGATGGTGGACTAGGGATGAGTAGCTAGGGATTAGGGATTGGGGATTAGGAGTGACTGGTGACTGGGATTCGGCGGCACCATCATTCCTAATTCCTAATTCCTAATTCCTAATTTCTCATTCGAGCAAAGCTTTCATTCACAATCAAGGGACAGCACGTCCTCGGGGCCAACCCTGAACCTTGAACCCCATATAGTATTGTATAAATAAAAGAAGGCAACATAAGATGAAAAACTGGATGAAATGCAGTATAGCGGCCGCGCTCGCGGCGGCGGCCCTGATCTCCGGCGGTTGTGGTGGACAGAGCGGAGATGCCTCGGGCAAGATCAAGATCGGTGTCGTACAGATCGTGCAGCATGGCTCACTCGATGAGGCCAATAGAGGCTTCGTCGATGCATTGAAGGAGCGCGGCTATGGGCCGGATAAGGTCGAGATCGAGCAGGAAAATGCACAGGGCGATCAGTCGAATTTGAAGACCATCGTTTCCAGGTTCAAAGCAGAGAAGCCGAAGCTGATCTGTGCCATCGCGACACCGGCGGCGCAGGCAGCAGCAAATGAGATCAAGGACATCCCGATCGTCGGTACTGCGATCACTGACTATACCAGTGCAAAGCTGGTACAGAATGATGAGAGACCCGGCGGTAACGTGACCGGAGTCAGTGATTTCGCAGCCATGGATGCCCAGATGGAGCTTGCTGCCAAGCTCATCCCGCAGGCGAAGCATGTCGGCCTCATCTACTGTTCTAGCGAAGTAAACAGCGAAGTGCAGGCGAACCAGATGAAGGACTACTGCAAGAAGCATGATCTTGCCGTCGAAGAACGTACGGTGAACAATGTCAATGATATCCAGCAGGTGGCGGAGTCACTCGTCGGTAAGGTAGACTACATCTACGTTCCGACGGATAACACGCTGGCTTCCTCCATTCCGACACTGATGAAGATCACGGATGCGAATAAGATCCCTGTCATCGTCGGGGCGGACATCATGGCGAAGGACGGTGCGCTCGCAGCGCTCTCGGTCGATTACTATCGCCTCGGCAAGCAGACAGGAGAACTGGCGGCGGATATCCTCGATGGCAAGGTAAAGCCGGAGACGTCTCCGATCCAACATCAGAAGGACTATACCATCGTCATCAATAAGCAGGATGCGGAGATCCTGGGGCTGACGATTCCGGAGGAGATCGCAAAGAAAGCGAATATGGTATAAGGAACAAGTGATAAAAGCCTCGATGGCTCAGAGGAGCTGTCGGGGCTTTTGCGTATAAGGTTCAGTGCTAGCCAAAGGAGTTAGAGAAACGCTGATTAAATCTGACAACGATTGAATCAGTGTTTCCCTAGACCTTGATGCTTGAGAGTTGGGATGGGCGGCTAGGAATTAGGGATTAGTAGCTAGGGATTAGGTTTACGATATGAGAAAACTGCTAGTTTCAAAACTTCGCGGCGCTTCTATATTCTTATGCGCCGCACCGCCCCCGTTGAACCCACTGACCCCATAGACCCCATAGAACCTGTCAACCTTTTCCTTTTTCCCTATGGATTTCTGTGCTATAATAAATCATGAGTATAACTATTTCTACCAGAAGAGCTATGCTGAAACTACACAAAGAAGGCGGGGCTATGTCAGAAATCAAAGAACGATTAGCTCATGTCATGGAGCGGATCGAAACAGCGCGGGAGAAGTCCCCGTATCATCAGCAGGTCACGCTGGTGGCTGTGACGAAGTTCCATCCCATCAAAGACATGGAAGAAGCCATTTCTCTCGGTGTCACCCATGTGGGTGAGAACCGTGTCCAAGAAATGGAGGAAAAATACCAAGAGCTCTCGCTCCCGGTGACCTGGCATCTGCAGGGACATTTGCAGAAAAATAAAGTCAAAAAGGCAGTCGCTATGGCAGATCTCATCCAGTCAGCGGACTCATTGTCCATTCTGCGGGAGATCGACAAGCGGGCGGCAGAGATCGATAAGGTGCAGGACGTACTTCTGGAGTTTAATATTTCCGGAGAAGAAAGCAAGACAGGTCTTTCACCAGATGACATGAAAATGGCGGTCGATGAAGCGAAGTCGCTCTCTCATGTGAGGGTGCTCGGACTGATGTGCATGGCACCGAATTATGAGGATGTGGAGATGACGCGTCCCGTCTTCCGCAAAGCCCACGAGATGTGGGAGGATATGAAAAAGCAGTTTCCCGAGGGACAGATTTCCATCCTGTCTATGGGAATGACCCATGATTTTGAACAGGCTATCGAAGAGGGAGCCACGATGGTGCGTATCGGCACCGCGATCTTCGGCTCTCGCGTATACCATTAGGAGGAGAAAGAAATGAGTTTATTGGATAAGTTTAAAGATCAGTTCGTCGATCGTGATGATGAGGATATGGAAGAAGAGGATCTTGGCGAGGAGACGGCTCCCGTCAATCCGGCTCAGCCCGTCCCGCCGCGTCCGGCAGCTGTCCGCGGTATCGGCAGAAGTGCTGTCCCGCGTCAGGCCGCCAAGCCATACACCATGGTTGTTGTCAGCCCGAAGAGCTACAGTGATGCGGAAAAGATCGGGGATCATCTGAAGGCTATGCGTCCGGTCGTCATGAATATGGAAAAAACGGATGCGGATGAAGCCCAGCGTATCGTGGATTTTGTTCAGGGCATCATGTATGCTTTGGATGGCCGCATCGACCAGATCTCTGAAAGCATTTATCTCTGCGCGCCGAATAATATGAGCGTTTCCCGTGAGAATTTCGCTGCCTATGCGGATCAGCAGGCAGCCGCACCGGCCGGTGCACCGCAGTGGAATGCCCAGCAGCCGCAGGGACCCTCGGCTCCAGAGGCTTGATGTCTTTCTGGGAAGCGGGCATGGGCTGGCTGAAAAAGCAGTTCAATGACCAGGACGAGGATGTCTATGACACACAGGCAGAGGAGAGGGAGATACTTCCGGAGGCAGGCGCGCTGCCGGCCCGAAGTCTCCGTCCGCTGGAGGTGGTGATCATGGTACCCGGCACGTATGCAGATGCGCGGCATGGGGTGGATGCTCTTGAAAAAGGGCTCGCCGTTATTGTCGTTTTGAATGACAGTGTGGATGATGAGACAGCCAGTCGGTTTGTCGATTTCATGAGCGGAGCTGTTTATCTGGCCCACGGAAGCATCGAGCTTCTGAATGATGATGTCCTTATCTGCCTGCCGGAGACTGTACGGCTCGATAAGGATCGACTGACCGATTTCCAAGGCATCCCTGCCTGGAAAGGACCGAACCTATGAAGAAGATACTGATCATCGGATGCGGGGCGATGGGAGGAGCGATCCTCTCCAGCTGCCTTGCCAAAGGTTTATGGAAAAAAGAAGAAGTCTTCGTGAAGGAGCATTCCCTTGCGGCTTCGGAAGAAAAAGCAGCACGATACGGAGTCTCTGTCTCCAAAGAAGGGGGCGAAGCCGGTGAGGCGGATCTGGTCATTGTGGCCGTGAAGCCGAACGTGGTTCCTTCTGTGCTGGAAGAATTGTCCCGGCATTCGCCCCGCCGGGTCCTTTCTATTGCAGCCGCTGTCACGATCGAGACATTGGAAAAGGCTCTTCCGAAGGGGACAGAAGTCATCCGTGTCATGCCGAATACTCCGGCCTCTGTCGGAGAAGGCATGGCAGCGATCGCACCGGGGACATTCGCTTCGGAAGGATTCATCGCTGAGGCAGAGGATATTTTCCGCGCGCTGGGCAAGGAAGCCGTCGTGACGGAGCGACAGCTCGATGAGCTTGGTGCGCTCTCCGGCGCAGGTCCGGGATATGCGTTTGTCATCATTGATGCCCTGGCAGATGCCGGTGTCCTGATCGGCCTTCCCAGAAAGCTTGCCATCGAAGCCGCTGCCCAGACGCTGTATGGCGCAGCCAAGATGGTGCTGGAAACAGGGAAACACCCGGCTGAGCTGCGGGATCAGGTCACTAGTCCCGGCGGCACCACCATTGCGGGGATCCATGCCATGGAGCGCGCGGGTATCCGCGCTGCACTGATGGATGGCGTAGAAGCATGCCTCGCAAAATCGGATAAAATGGCGGGGAAATAATTAGAAATGATGAGCCAGGAATCAACATATGAAAGATAGAGAAAAAATCATTCGTTATTTTGCGGCCACCAGTGACGATGCCAAAGACATGGCGATCCGTCTGCTGGATCTGGCCGATGCTGTCGACCGTGGACGGCCATTTGCTGTCGGCCCGTTTATGTCGCCTTTTGCCGCGCAGATCGGGCAGACTATCGCAACCCATATGAAGACGGTCACGGTGAAAAGTGAAGGCGGCTATCATGAGGCAGAGCGCGTGCGCATCGCCTTTTCCAGAGACGACTATGACGGTCCCATCGACTTTGGCATGACACTCCTCTCCGTCACTTGGGATGACCGTTACCGCCTGATCGGGCATCGGGACGTCTTAGGCTCGCTGATGGGTCTTGGTATCGACCGTGCCGTTCTTGGCGACATCCTCATGCAGGGCGCCGGCTGTCAGATCGTAGCAGACAGTACCATGGCCGGCTGGATCAGAGACAATTTCCATAAAGTCGCCATGGTCCCTGTCACGGTCAAAGAGATCCCGATGGAGGAGATCGAGCCGCCGAAGAAAACGGCCAAGGAAGTCCGTGCGACAGTGGCCTCTCTTCGCCTCGATGCCGTCGGGGCAGCGGGCTTTGGTATCTCCCGCTCCAAGATGGTGCAGGCCGTCGATGACGGGCGCACGGAAGTGAACTGGCAGCCTGCCAAGAGCGCGTCCCAGACGGTGAAGGCAGGCGATATCATCAGCATCCGGGGACGCGGCCGCATCGAGATCAAAGAAGAGACCGGTACGAGCCGAAAAGGACGGACGGGGCTTTTGATCGACAGATATAAGTAAGGGTTCGGGGTTCAGGTTAATAGGTTCAATGGGTTCTGTAGGTTCGACAGGTTCATAGATTTCTCATCTTTCGTGAATACCATAGCCTTGAAGTTTGAAAGCAGGGATTAGTGGCTAGGGATTAGGTTTGCGATACGGGAAAATCGCTAATTTCAAATCTCCGCGACGCTTTTGATTGTTATGCGCCGCACCAACCCCTTTGAACTTCTTGAACCTATAGAACCCGCTGAACCTCTTTTACGCGTAATCATGGGACGGCACGCCCGAGGGGCTAACCCTGAACCTTGAACCCTGAACCCTTGAACTCATAAGTAAGAATATCATTAAAGGAGCATAGATCATGATCACACCGATGGATATTCATAATAAAACATTTTCCGGTCAGATCCGCGGCTATTCGAAGGATGAAGTGAATGCCTTTCTGGAAGAGCTTGCGAGCGACTATGAAAAGATTTACCGCGAGCACCGTGCGATGGAAGAAGAAATGGACATCATCCGCACGAAGCTCCGCAACTACGAAAAGATGGAGTCGACCATGTCCCACACGCTGGTCATGGCGCAGGAAACCGCAGATAATGTGAAGAAGAATGCACACAAGGAAGCCGAGCTTTCCATTCAGGAAGCCCAGAGCGAAGCGCAGAAGATCGTTTCCGATGCCGAAGCGGCTCGTCGCAAGATGAATGCGGATCTGCTGAAGGCAGAAGGCGATATGAATCTGTATATCGAAAAGCTCTTGTCAAATTTCAAATCTGCGCTGGCGCTGATCGAAGCAGCCAAAGCCGCTCGTGCGCCGCAGGTGGTGCAGGCCGAGCAGCCGGCAGCTTCTGAACCGTCTGAACCGACCGCTGAGGCGGAGCCTTCTTCCTCGGAAGAAGAAGCAGCACCGACGGTAGAAGCACAGGAGGCCGCTCCTGCGCCTGCCGGCGGAAATCTTTTCGATGAGGCGGCTAAGACAGTAGCTCCGAAAGAAGAGAACTAAGCCTATGGAAACGAAACAGACCGTGACCGAGTGGGCCAATGACCATCTGGGGCTCACTCTGGCGATCACAAAAAGGCTGCATGAAGAGCAGACCCCCTTTCAGCACATTGAGATCGTCGAGACGGAGCAGTATGGACGTCTTCTCATCTTAGACGGTGTTTTCCAGACTTCCGTCAAGGATGAGTGGACGTACCATGAAATGATCGCGCATGTCCCGCTCATGATGCATCCTCATCCGGAGCGTGTACTCATCATTGGCGGCGGAGACGGCGGCGTCGCACGCGAAGTCTGCCGCCACGAGTGTGTAAAACAGGTGGATCTTTGCGATATTGATGGCCGTGTCATCGAGCTTTCGAAGGAATATTTCCCGACGATCTCCAAAGTCCTCCTGGATCCGCCGAAGAAGCTTCATGTCCATGTGGGAGATGGCATCGCTTTTGCGGCTGCGGTGAAGGACTTTTATGACGTCATCATCATCGACTGCTCTGACCCCATCGGACCGGGCGAAGGCCTTTTCACGAGAGAATTCTACAAAAGCGCCAAGGCGGCTCTTAGAGAAGATGGGCTCATCGTCCAGCAGACCGAGTCCCCGATCGTCCAGCAGAAGACTGTCCACGATGTCTTTGAGGCGATGCGTGATGTATTCCCCATCGTACGCATGTATTTTTCACACGTGCCGATCTATCCGGAGTGTATGCACTCCTTCATGATCGGATCGAAGAAATATGACCCGCTGACAGCCAAGGTCCGTGAAGACGGCCCGCAGCCGATGAAGTACTACAATAAAAATATCCAGAAAAGCTGCTTTGCCCTTCCGAATTTCATCAAAGACCTGATCTATAAGGGAACATACAGCTTTTAACGAAAGAGACGTGCGCGAGCACGTCTTTTGTGTTGTTGTCGGGTTCAGGTTGATGGGTTCAGGATTGTGGTGGCAGCTTCGCTGCAAAATATATATTTGCGGCGGAGCCGCCACCTTCATTCCTAATTCCTCATTCGAGCAAAGCTTTCATTCGAAATCAAGGGACAGCATGTCTCATGATCTAAGTCTGAAAGCAGTTGTCGGGTAGCCATCTCTCCGTTTCGTCATCCCGAGCAAAGCCGAGGGATCTTTGTTGCAGCGGAAATCCGTACATTGTGCGTTGTTTCTCTTGCATGAAACACCGTACTCCCTGCCTTTGAAAGCAGGCTTCCCATTTGCGTTCTTGAGCTTACCCGGCGGTATGCCGCAAACGAAAAAGATTCCTCCACTTCAGTCGGAATGACGATACGAGAGTACGGTTTATCTAAAATTTACGGCGCTTCTATATTTTTATGCGCCGCACCAACACTCCTAACTCCTAACTAGAGAGCCGAGCTTTTACTCAAAATCAGTGGACGGAGCCGCCCCGAGGGCTAACCCTTGCCCCCTTTCCTTCCCATGATATAATGAGAAAAATGATTTCATGAAAGGAGCGATTTCCATGGAAATCCGTGTGTTGAAATATTTTCTCATGGTCGCGCGTGAGGAGAGCATCACGAAGGCGGCCAGCCGCCTCCACATCACGCAGCCGACGCTGTCGCGCCAGATGGCGGACCTCGAAGCGGATATGGGCGTCCCGCTTCTGGATCGGAGCGGACGCAAGATCGCATTGACGCCGGAAGGCATTCTTCTTCGCCGACGCGCCGAAGAGATCGTCTCTCTGGTCGACAAGACGGAGATGGAAGTCTCGCAGGCGGCAGAAAATCTGGAAGGCACCATCAGCGTGGCAGGAGGAGATCTCTCGCAGGCACGTGATTTCGTGCGTCTCATTAAGGAATTTCAGACACTCCATCCTTTTGTACATTTCCGCTATTACACGGACATCACGCCCTACATTTGTGAATGTATGGATCATGGCTGCGTCGATGTGGGTCTCCTTGTGCAGCCTTTCGATAGGGAGAAGTATGAGTCATTCCCCATCGGAAAACCGAGCCGGATGGGGGTGTATATGCGTGCGGATGATCCGCTCGCCAAGAAGCCGGAAGTATGGATGCAAGACCTGGAAGGCCGCCCCCTGCTACAGGGGCTTCGTCCAGATCTTGAGGCGATGATCTTTGCCAGGCATACGGATCAGGAAAGCCATCCTGCCATGATCGAGTCTGACCTCCCCGCGAACTTGGTCATCATGGTAGATGAGGGCATGGGCTATTATATCTCCGGGGAGGGGGTACTCCCCTTTCTTGATGAGCATCGGATCTGTTTCAGACCGATCGGAGGAAAGCCGCAGTATATCTACACCTCTCTTGCGTGGCGCAGAAATCAGCCCTTCAGCCGTGTCACGAAAGCGTTCATTGAGTTTTTGAAAGAGAAGTTGAAGTGAGGGAAAACATCTGCGAAAGCAGGTGTTTTTTATTGGAAAATCGGGGCCCAGGGGAGTGCTGCCCCTCGATTGCGTTTGAAAGCCTTGCTTGCACGAGAAATGCGAAATGGTGGTGCGATGCATAAAAATATAGAAGCGTCGCAGCGTATGAATCACGGCGATGCCCGAGGAATGTAAGTGACTCGCCACCAGTCGCCAGTCACACCCCATTCCTCATCCCTGCCTTCTAGCCCACTTCATGCCTTTTCACTATCCAAATTCATAATCCATAAGTATTTGCTATACAGCAGCATTCTGCCTATACTAATGACAGAAGAAACGAAGGGAGGAGCATGAACGATGACGATCCAATGGAAAAGGCGGCTTGCTGCAGGACTTGCGCTTGCGGTACTGCCGCTTGCCATGACCGCAGGATCCTTGCATTTTCACTGTGAGGAAGCCCGTGCCGCGCAGGTGATCAAAGAGGAGAAAGGGACGTACGGCTGCCTGACCTGGCCGCAGAATCTGAATGCCGTCAGAAGCGAGGTGGAGATTTTCAAAGAGATCCCCAAAGACCTGCGAGCGGATGCTCCGATAGCCACTGCGATTTACAGGAATACCCAGGTATACACGAATAGCCTCATGCTGGACATGAGACAGTTACAGGCAGAGAAGCCTCTTTTTTATCGTGTACGGGCGTACGATCTGGATGGGCATCCGATCGGCCCCTATTCGCAGCCGGCAGATGTGGAGAGCGCACTTTTCAAGACGGAGCGCAATGCGCCAATCCCGCACGATCCCTATGGCAAGGGAAATGGCAGCGTCCTTCTGTATCCGGTCTATGCCTACACCGGAAATCCGAATGCTACGCGCTATGAGATAGAAGTCACGTCGAAGTATCCGGAAAATCTCCATGGCTTCTCGCCATCCGTTCACCGCATCTATGCGAATACGACCGAGTTCACCGACCTCTACGATGATGCGCCGCGGACGGGAACCTACTACTGGCGCGTCAGGGGAATGGACAGCACGGGGAAGCCCGTGGGTGAGTGGAGCCTGCCGCAGGAGATCAAAAATCCGGTGAAGCATTGGAAGGTGGCTGTCTATGGCGACAGCATTTCTCACGGCGGCGGTCATCTCTCCTTCGGGCCGGCTGACCTTGCCTACAGCTATGAGTCGTATCTGGACTTTCCTTCGATCAATCTTTCCCAAAGCGGGGATACGAGTGAGGCGATGGTCAAGCGCTTCGAGAAGGACGTGCTTCCTTTTTCGCCGGAGTACCTTCTCATCTTGGGCGGGACGAACAGTCTTCGCGCCGGCGCTTCGGCAGCGGATGTGATCTCTGACCTGAAGGAGATCCAGAGAAAGTGCCGCGAGCATGGTATCACGCCCATCCTGATGACGCTGCCGCCGATCAATCCTGAAAACATCCAGAAGGCTTTTCATGAGCCGACCTATGAGGGCTGGAAAGCTTCTTTCGATGAGGTGAATGCTTTCATACGCGGTGAGGTCCATATCGATACCGCCGCGCCCTTTGAAGAGATGGAAGAGCTTCCCACCTGGCTCGCGCTGGACGGCATTCACGGCGACTGGAATATGAAGCGCATGATGGCGGAGGTCATCAATCGGGAATTTCCGAAGGTGGCAGCAGGTGACTAAGGATTGGTGATTGGGGAATTCAGGGGGCGGCGTGTCTTATGACTGCGAGGCATCAGCGTTTCCTTAGTTCTTCGTATCGTCATCTTGAGCGGAGGGGCTAGGACACCGCATCAGAAAAATGGGGCATGAGTCGCAGGATCTCGCATGATCTCTGGAGAACCTTCTTGCCCTGTCCGTTTTTTATTCAATATGTAAGCAGAAAGGATTATGCTATGGTTAAACAGACAGCAGGACGCACCATTCTGGGAAATTTTGCGCCGAAATTTGCAGCACTCAATGATGATGTTCTTTTTGGTGAAGTGTGGAGCCGAGAGGAGAAACTGTCGCGCAAGCTCCGTTCCATCATCACGGTCAGCGCATTGATCGGGAAGGGCATGACAGATGCGTCTCTTGCCTACCATTTGAAGGAAGCCAAAAAGAATGGCGTGACGCAGGAGGAAATGGCAGAACTTCTGACGCACATTGCTTTTTACGCGGGTTGGCCTAATGCATGGGCGGCCTTCCATCTTGCCATGGAAGTCTATGAGAATGGGGACGCAGAGCACGGCGGCCTCTTTGGGCAGGGCGAGCCGAATACGGCTTACGCGAAGTATTTCACCGGGAATTCCTATTTGAAGGTGATTTCTAAAGCAGGCGATCCGCTGACCATATGCCAAGTGACCTTCGAGCCTGGATGCCGCAACCACTGGCATATTCACCACGCCAAGAGCGGGGGCGGGCAGGTGCTCATCTGTGTCGATGGCGAAGGCTGGTATCAGGAAGAAGGAAAAGAGGCGCAGAGCCTCAAGGCAGGCGATATCGTGGAAATCCCCGCAAATGTGAAACACTGGCATGGGGCAAAGAGGGAGAGCTGGTTCAGCCATCTGGCTTTTGAGATCCCGGGGACCGATCTTTCTAATGAGTGGTGCGAGGAAGTCAGCGCGGCAGCCTATGACGCGCTGCCTCGCTGAAGAGGTGACTATGAAGACACTGATTGTTTACTACAGCTATAGTCATGGAAATACGAAAAAGATCGCGGAAGCGCTGGCAAAAGCCACAGAGGGGGATATCGAGCGTATCGAGACGGTCAAGAAGTACGGTCCCTATGAGGAAACAGTCGAAGTGGGGCAGACGGAAGTGCAGAAAGGCTATTGCCCGCCGCTTCGTCCGATGGGGAAGGACATCGCAGGTTATGATGTGATTGCTTTGGGATCGCCGACCTGGTGGTACACCATGGCGCCTGCCATGCGCACCTTCGTGACGACGCATGACTTCACTGGAAAGAAAATGATTTTCTTCACGACACATGGTGGCTGGCCAGGGAGCGCCATCAAGCATCTTAAGAATTTAACCCATACGGATGAAGTTCTCGGGACGATAGAAGTCCGCTTTGACCCCTATGGGGGCGACGAACAGATTACGCCGGAAAAGGACGTGGACGCTTGGATTTCTATGATGGAGAAGAAAGTGCGAGGGTAGAATGGATGTGCAACAGCAAGAGCTCGAAAAGATGAAAATCAAAGAGCTCAGAAAAGAACGCTTCCGCCTGCTGGATGATATTCACGAAAAGCAGCAGCAGCTCGATCAGATCGATTACCAGATTTATCAAAAGAAAAATGAAGAGGGAAAGGAAGGATCATGATGTGGAAGAAAGCGATTGCTCTTTCGTGTGCGTTTCTGGCAGCGGGAGGGTTAACCGGCTGCGGGGGAACCACGGGTGTGCCTCATCGCGAGGACAAAGCAGCAGGCGCATCGAGCGAGACCCCTATGGTGAAGAAAGATGCCAAAGCCATCGTAGTATATTTTTCTGCGACAGGGAATACAAAACGTGCTGCGGAAATCATTGCGCGCACCAAAGGGCTGGATGTATGGGAAATCAAGTCGAAAGAACCCTATACGGATTCGGATCTCGATTATACAAATGACAACAGTCGCGTCAGCCGCGAACATCAGGATCGGAGCCTTATGCCGGAGATCGATGGGGATGTACCTGGTTGGGATAGCTATGAGACGGTTTTCCTGGGGTATCCGATCTGGTGGGGCGAAGCACCGAATATTGTGTATCATTTTGTGCGGAGTCATGACTTTTCCGGAAAGCAGGTCATTCCTTTCTGCACATCGCATTCCAGTGGTCTTGGAGACAGCGATGTGCTGCTAGAAGAAACGGCCAAGAGTGGCGAATGGTTTCCAGGGACTCGTTTCTCCGGCGGCGTATCTGAAAGTGACCTCATCGACTGGTCCAGGCACTTCTAGGGAGGCGAGGAAGCGCTATGAAGATTCTTCTTCAGCTGCCCGCAGCGGGGAAATCTTTTAAAAGTAGGGAAAGCCACTTGACAAGCATGAAACATGATTTATAATAAAAGCATGTTTTAAGAGCATAAGCAAATTGTCTGTGTCTTAAAGCAAACCATTGCCTGCGTTTCGCGTGTCTGGCGAGTCATCCCGCCATGGTATACCCCTATATCATGGTTTCCCGCTTTCCCCATAGCCCCGATGACATCCCATCGCCTTCACAAGAGCGCAGGCAGAAAAGAGCGGGTCTCCCCTAATTTCCCGCTCTTTTTCTATTGCATTTTTCTGATGGATGACTGACCTTGGCTTCATGTACTTGTACGTCCCATGCCCCGTGCAGGAAAAGATTTTCTGATCGATCAAAAGAAAAGCGGCTCGGTGCATGCCGGAGGGCGGGGTTTCTGATCCTCCCGATGAAAATCAGTCCCGTCTGGCAGATTTTCTTATTTGTTAAATTGACAATTCGTTTTATTATATTTTATAATTAACCAGATACATTTGAAATAGTGTACCCTTATTTTGGGGAGAGTTGATTTTTGAGTTTCTGGGGCCATTCGGAGTTTGGCCTCATTGTTCATGAAAAGGGGACATAATCATGGCACAGGCAGCAACAAGAGCAGAACGTATGGTGGGCGTTCGTGCGAATATTCTTAACACCGCTAAAAGACTTTTTTTGGAACAGGGGTATAAAAAGACAACCATTCGCCAGATTGTACAGGAGTCCGGGATCACCTCGGGCAGCATCTACAATCTGTTTGAGAATAAAGACGCTGTTTTCTCGGCCATTACGAATGAACTTTGCCAGGTGATCGTGGATGAGGTGGAGAAGCGCTTCTCTGATAAACCGCTGGAATATCACTATGCAGCGATCCTGGCGGTCGAACTGTATGCGATCGAGAAGAAATCGGTTTTCCGTGAACTCTACTATGAAGCCTATACGGAGCCAAAGATTTTCGAAGCCCTGCTCCATACGCATCTGGATCTCGCAGATCACTACCTCGCAGAGGCAGACTGTATGGGCTATCTGAAGCCGGATGAATATTATGCACGCATGCTCCTTTCCAAAGGCGCCATGCTCGGCTATATGCAAGCCTTCGACTTTGACCGTACCGGTCCTGTTCGTGTGCTTCGAAGAGAGCTTGCCTCCCTCATCCTGCTGTCTCTCGGGCTGAAGAAACGGGATATCAAAAACCTGTACTCCTTTATGCTGGAGATCGAGGATGAATGCAGCGAGATCATCGAAGTGATCCTCGACAGCGTGCATCAGCCGTAGGGCGGGGATAGTGAGTGAGGATCCCGGTGGATCTGTGACTGGTGATCGAAGGTTGCCTGGGGCGCCGCCTCAGCCAATAGACAAATGGATAACGATCCCAAAGCGTGAGAGATAGAGTCTCTCACGTTTTTTATTTGAAAAAAGTTTCACAAAAGCTATTGCAATTTTATGCACAACGCTGTATAATTATCACATCGTTAAACAAGCCCATGTGAAAGGGCTGATGAAATTGTCTATATTATTTTGAAAGGCGGCATTATCATGACAGATATTAAAAGCGTAAAGAAAGTAGTTCTTGCATATTCCGGTGGTCTGGATACCTCCGTTATCATTCCGTGGCTGAAAGAAACCTATGGCTGTGAAGTCATTGCCTGCACCGTAAATCTGGGACAGCCGGAAGACTTCGAAGCCATCCACAAGAAGGCGCTCGCATCCGGCGCTGAATATGCAGAGACTCTTGATGTTCGCAAAGAATTCATTGAAGAATATGCATACAAGGTCCTTCAGGCAGATGGCCGCTATGAAGGCAAGTACCTGCTCGGTACCTCCTTCGCTCGTCCGCTGATCGGCAAATGCCTCGTCGACATGGCAAAGAAATATGGCGCTGATGCCATCTGCCACGGCGCGACCGGCAAAGGCAATGACCAGGTTCGTTTCGAACTCACCATCAAAGCGCTGGCTCCGCACATGAAGATCATCGCTCCATGGCGTATCTGGGATATGAAGTCCCGTGAAGATGAAATGGCTTATGCAGAAGCACATGGTGTGCCGATTGACAAGTATGATGAAAAGCAGACCGATGAAGAAAAGGCTGCACAGAAATACCCATACTCCATGGACTGGAACATGTGGCATCTGTCCCATGAAGGCGATGACCTGGAAAATCCGGCAAATGCGCCACACAAGGATATGTACCTCGTCACCTGCGATCCGGAAGAAGCTCCGGACAAGCCGGAGATCGTCACCATTGATTTTGAAAAAGGCATCCCGACCGCTGTCAATGGCAAGAAGATGGACGGCGTAGAGCTCGTGAATACCCTGAATGCCATCGGCGCACGCAACGGCATCGGCATCGATGACCTCGTAGAAAACCGCCTCGTCGGCATGAAGTCCCGCGGCGTCTATGAAAACCCATGCGGCTCTATCCTTTTCTACGCACACACCGAACTGGAACGCCTCTGCCTTGACCGCGCGACCTTCCATTTCAAAGAAATCGCTGCTGTAAAATACTCGGAGCTCGTATATGACGGGATGTGGTTCGCACCGCTGCGCGAAGCACTGCAGGCCTTCGCTGACAAGACCTCTGAAACCGTTACCGGCAAAGTCACCCTTCGCCTCTACAAGGGCAACATCATGTCCAATGGCGCAGAAAGCCCGTATTCTCTGTATAATGAAGAATTCGTCACCTTCGGTGAAGATGATGTATACAATCAGGCAGATGCAGAAGGCTTCATCAACCTCTTCGGCCTGCCGCTCACCATCCGCGCTCTCATGAAGGAGAAGAATGCAAAATGAGTGATATGATGTGGGGCGGACGCTTCACGAAGGCAGAGGAAAAGAATGCACTGGATTTCAATGCATCCATTTCCTATGACTGCCGCATGTATCGTGAAGATATCGCCGGCTCTATCGCCCATGCAAAAATGCTGGCGGCTCATGGGATCATTTCCAAAGAGGATCAGGAAAAGATCACCAAGGGTCTTCTCTCTATCAAAAAAGAGATCGATGAAGGGACATTCCCTTTCTCCGTCGAACTCGAAGATATTCATATGAATATCGAAAAACGTCTCACCGAGGAGATCGGTGATGCCGGCGCCCGCCTCCACACGGCGAGAAGCCGCAATGACCAGTGCGCGCTGGATCTCCATATGTACATGAAGAGAAATATCGCGCGCCTGTCTGAAAAGCTCATCGCCGTCTTAGAAGCCCTCCTCGCTGCTTCCAAGAAATATCAGGATGTCATCCTGCCGGGCTACACCCACATGCAGCGCGCGCAGCCGGTCCTCTTCGCTCATCACATGCTCACGTACTTTGCGATGCTCGAGCGTGACTTCAAGCGTCTCGAAGACTGCTACGATATGTGTGACATGTCGCCGATCGGCGCCTGTGCGCTGGCAGGGACCACGTACCCGACACATCCCGAGGAAGAAGCGAATGACCTTCACTTCGCCTCCGTCTATGGAAACAGCCTCGATGCGGTCTCGGATCGTGACTACCTTCTCCAGTTTCTCTCCTTCGCATCGATCTGTGCGATGCATCTCTCGCGTCTGTCGGAAGAATTCATTTACTGGTCCACCAGCGAATTCCAGTTCATTGAGCTTGATGACGGATACTCCACGGGCAGCTCTATCATGCCTCAGAAGAAGAATCCGGACATGTGTGAGCTCATTCGCGGCAAAACCGGCCGTGTCTATGGACACCTCATCGGTCTTCTGACCGTCATGAAGGGTCTGCCGCTGGCCTATGACAAGGACATGCAGGAAGATAAGGAAGGCGTCTTTGATGCCTTGGATACCCTGTACTTCGCCCTCGATATCTATGCCGGCATGATCTCTACTATGACTGTCAATGGCGATCACACCCGCCAAGTCCTTGAAAGTGACTTCTCGAATGCGACCGACATGGCGGACTACCTTGCGAAGAAAGGCCTGCCTTTCCGTCAGGCGCATGCTGTTGTCGGAAATGCGGTCCACTACTGCATCGAGCACCATAAGGTCCTTCTGGATCTCTCTATGGAGGAATTCAGATCCATGAGCCCGCTCTTTGAAGAAGACATCAAAGAAGCGCTCTCTATCGAAAACTGTGTGAAGAATCGTGAAAGCTACGGCGGCACAGGGCCGAAGTCCGTAGAACGTCAGCAGACACACGCAGAAAAAGCCATTGCTTCCATGAAGGAAGCTATGGACGTCTGGAAACAGGAGATGGCATTTCTCGGGTGATTGGGATTAGCGATGCTTCTATCGGACAGCTCCACTTGATGTAACCACGGCGTTCCCGCCTGGTATAGACAATTTCACAAGCAAAAAGCCCATCGTCTGATGGGCTTTTTGCTTGTGAGAAGGGGCGGGGCATGGTGGTGGTTCTCTCATATAGCAGGATATGCGGTTTATCGGATCCGGTGAGCCGCGCGATCATTAAAAAAGAAGGCACCTCAAGGAAGGAGCCTTCTTTTTTTCTTATCTTTCCGGCGGAAGTCCCGCATATTCTCTGGCGAAGTCAGAGAAATTTTCGATGATATAGCGCTTCAGCATATCTGCCGGGGGAGAGAGCTTCTCGCCTTTTTTCCACGAAAGGCTGATGTAGCGCGAGCAGCTCGGAGAGGAGATCGGCACCAGCGCGACATGGTCGCCGCCGACACCGTGCCATGTGATGCGCGGCGCGAAGGATACACCGAGGCCGGCGCGGATGAATTCACGTACCGTCATCGGGCTGTCGCTCTCGAGTACCACGTGTGGGACAAAGCCTGCCATGCGGCAGTAGAAGTCTGTGATGGTACGAAGGGAAGAGCCTGCTTCCAGAGAAATGAATCCCGCTTTCTCAAATTCATCCAGATTGACAGATGATTTTCTGGCATGCGGATCCGTATCTGGCATAGCCAGCATGATGTCTTCCTTGAGGAGCGTCACAGAGTGGTCATTCTCGATCGGATTGATGGAGGAAGACAGGAAGAGATCCACATGATTCTGGTTCTGCTGACCCGGCTTATTGTGCTGCTGCAGGATCTCGAAACGGATATCCGGATGCTCCTGACGGAAACGGGTGAGGAAAGCCGGGATGATCATAGAAGCCGCGAAAAGAGAAATGGTGACGGTGAGCTTCTGTGCTTCCTTGGTATCAGCCAGCTCCTTCTGCGCGCCGTGCAGCTCCTGCATGATGCGGTTCGTATGGCGGAGCAGGATCTCGCCATATCTTGTGAGGACGATGTTTCGACCGCTTCTGGAAAAAAGCGGCACGCCGAGCTCTGTCTCAAGTACCTTAATGGTATGGGACAGGGACGGCTGGGAAATGTGAAGGGCTTCTGCTGCGCGCGTCAGGTGCTGCAGCTCTGCTGTTTTTTGGAAATAGCTCAGGGCGAGCAATGTCAATTTCATGGAGATCCCCCAAATGATTGATAGAAAAAACAAAAAATCGAATATCACTTATAAGTACTATACTCTTGCATATGGAAATTATCAATCAATCTTTCTTCTTATGCACTGAAATTTAAGAATTCAAAAAGAGATATCGGCTGTCTTGCGGTTCCAAAAAGTCCCGTGCATTCATTGGAACTAAAATCATCAAGAACTGTCAGGCATAAGAAAGATAACGAGAAGGAATACATGGTCAATGGAAGTGCCTCATTCATAGATAACAGGCAATGGATCGATAGATGAAGTCTTGATTCACTCGGAAGCCTTAGTGTAAAATTTTACTCGGTAGGGGAATTTTCCAGAAACAATAAAAGAGGAAAGCCTCCCTTTGAGTGGAAATGTTATAA
>OLGJ01000657.1_pt1 | contig 19286 bp, 17 predicted proteins | sample 1605431 | NCBI WGS metagenome assembly OLGJ01 (sample SAMEA3888920, study PRJEB22519) | human gut metagenome | biome: human gut; feature: human-associated habitat; material: faeces | place: Denmark | collected 2009
GCGATGGCGGGCGCAACCTTGCCGTAGCAGTCAAAGCTCAGCAGACCGTCCCACAGGTTGGTGACCACGTTGGCATCTTCAGCCTTCTGGGTGTACAGCATGTTCCAGCTTTCCAGCTCACGGTTGCCGCTCTCAAAGGAGATGAACTCCTTCAGGGGGGTAGCGCCGGTGGAGTTGGGGGCAGCAGCGCCGCTGGCGGCAGCACCATTGCCGGTGTTGTTGGACTTTTCGCCGCAGGCTGCCAGCAGGCTGGCGGCACCCACAGCACCTGCACCCTTCAGGAAGGTGCGGCGATCAAAATTGAAGCTCATTGGATGATCCTCCCAGATCTTGCGCGGACAGAGCCGCGCGTTTTTCCTTTTCCTAAACGCAGTGAGGCTGTCTGCCTTTCCAAAAAGTGCACAGGAAAGACAAAAGTCGCACCACGGTATATTTTAGCACTTTACTGGAAAGAAGTCAATCCGCCACAGCATAGAATTGGAAACAAAACGGTGACAAACACTTTCATGGAAAAAGAATGTGGAAAAAATTACTATAAAATGGAAAGAACTGTATATCTGTGAAGAACAGGCGAAAGAGAGAAACTGTTCACGCTGTGCGCACAAAACAGCTATCTTTTTTCACAAAAACATGATATAATAAAATGTATCTGTATCAATAAGGAGCGCACCATGAAGAAACTGACCTCGATGTACAAACGCTACATGTTCCACCCCATTTTATATAAGACCGTGACCCGCACCTCCATTGTGGCCGTGCTGATGCTGCTGTGGCAGCGCTATGTCAGTGATGGCACGTTTACCATCTGGGAGGCCCCGGGCTTTCTGTGCGGCGTGGTGCTGCTCATCTGGGCCTGGGTGGACTACCTGCGGCTGGATGGCGTGACCATCCACCATCTGCTGGAGGAATTCAAGGGGATGGGCAAGCGGCAGAAAAAGATCCACTCCACCCGCTCCATCATCGACTATGCGGATGAGAAGATCGTCTCCTTTGAGGAGCTGGAGCCGGAGGAGCGCGTGTTCTGCAGCCTGCTGTCCAACCTGGTGCTGGGTGTGCCGCTGGTCGTCATCAGCCTGATCGCGGGCGCAATGTAAGGAGCGGCCATGGAAGCAGAAAAACAAAGGGCCAAACAGCTGGTGGTGGGCATTCTGGCCCATGTCGATTCCGGCAAGACCACCCTCTCCGAGGCCATGCTCTACCGCTCCGGCACCATCCGCAAATTGGGCCGGGTGGACCACAAAGACGCCTTTCTGGACACCGACGCGCTGGAAAAAGCCCGGGGCATCACCATCTTTTCCAAACAGGCCCTGCTCACGGCGGGGGAGACGGCCATCACGCTGCTGGATACCCCCGGCCATGTGGACTTTTCCACCGAGACGGAGCGGACGCTCCAAGTGCTGGATTACGCCGTGCTGGTCATCAGCGGGACGGACGGCGTGCAGAGCCATACCGAAACGCTCTGGCGGCTGCTGCGGCGATATCATATCCCAACGTTTGTCTTCATCAACAAAATGGATCTGCCCGGTGCGGACAAAGCCCTGCGCCTGCGGGAACTGCGGGGCCGCTTTGGGGATGGCTGTGTGGACTTTACCCCCACCGTTCCGGCGGAAGAACGCGCCGAAGCCCTTGGCGTGTGCAGTGAACCGCTGATGGAAGCCGTGTTGGCAACAGGAACGGTGCCGCAGGCGGATCTCATCACGGCAATCACGCGGCGGCAGGTGTTCCCCTGCTATTTTGGCGCGGCTCTGCGGCTGGATGGCATTGACGACCTGCTCAATGGTCTGCAGCGGGATACCCGCATGCCGCCGGACGCCGGCAGCTTTGGCGCGCGCATCTTCAAGATCGGGGCAGATGAATCCGGCGCGCGCATGACCTACCTGAAAGTGACGGACGGCGTGCTGAAAGTCAAATCCAACCTGGTATCCCGCCCAGATGCCCGTGTGGAGTTTGAAGAAAAGGCCGACCAGCTGCGGGTCTACTCCGGCAGCAAATACCGTCTGGTCAGCGAAGCCCCGGCGGGCACCGTCTGTGCGGTGCTGGGCCCCACAAAAACCTATCCCGGACAGGGCCTTGGCGTACAGCCGGATGCCCGCCAGCCGATGCTGGAACCGGTGCTGAACTACCGGGTGGAGCTGCCGGAAGGAGCTGACCCCCACTGTGCCCTTCTGGCCCTGCGCACCCTGGAGGACGAGGATCCACAGCTGCATGTGGTGTGGAACGCCGCTCTGGGCGAGATCCACCTGCAGCTGATGGGTGAAATTCAACTGGAAATTTTGCAGAGCGTGCTGCAAAGCCGCTTTGGATTGGAAGTGGCCTTCGGCGAGGGCGGCATTCTATACAAAGAGACCATCTCTGCCCCGGTGGAGGGCGTGGGCCATTATGAACCGCTGCGCCATTATGCGGAGGTTCATCTGCTGCTGGAACCCGGCGAGCCGGGCAGCGGCCTGCAGTTTGCCAGCATTTGCCGCACCGATGCGCTGGACCTGAACTGGCAGCGGTTGATTTTGACCCACCTGGCGGAGCGCAGCCACCCTGGCGTGCTGGCCGGTGCGCCGCTGACCGATGTGAAGATCACGCTGGCGGCGGGCCGTGCCCACCAGAAGCATACCGAAGGCGGGGACTTCCGCCAGGCGACCTACCGCGCCGTGCGGCAGGGCCTGCGGATGGCCGAGGCGAAGGACGGCGTGCAGCTGTTGGAGCCGTGGTATGATTTTACGTTGGAGCTGCCCGCCGACGCGCTGGGCCGTGCCATGGCCGATGTGCAGAGGATGTGCGGCAGCTTTGAGGCACCGGAGACGTCAGGCGGCACGGTGCGGCTGACGGGCCGTCTGCCTGTGGCGACGGCGCGGGGCTATGCACGGGAGGTCGCGGCCTACACCCACGGGCTGGGCCGCTGGGCTGTGCTGCCTGCCGGGTACGACGCCTGCCATAACGCCGACGAGATCGTCTCCGCCGCGGGGTATGACCCCGACGCGGATGTGGAAAACCCGGCGGATTCGGTGTTCTGCGCCCACGGGGCCGGTTTTGTGGTGCCCTGGGATCAGGTGCGCAGCCACATGCATGTGGACAGCGGCTGGGGCAAAAGCACCCGTCCGGAGCAGGAAGCGGCTGTGCCTCAGCGTCGGGCCATGGCCTACCGTGCCACGCTGGAAGAGGACGCCGAGCTGCTCAAAATTTTCGAGCGCACCTACGGCCCCATCAAGCGGGACCCGCTGGCAGCCTTCCGCCCGGTGCAGAAGCGGGAGCGCCCCGACTTTGCCGCCGAGCAGTGGGAGATCGCGCCGGAATACCTGCTGGTGGACGGTTACAACATCATCTTTGCGTGGGACGAGCTGAACGCCCTTTCCAAAGAGAGCCTGGACGCCGCCCGCCACAAGCTGATGGACATCCTGTGCAACTATCAGGGCTTCCAGAAGTGCGTGCTCATCCTGGTGTTCGATGCCTACCGGGTGCCCGGCAGCCCCGGCAGTATCGAGCAGTACCACAATATCCATGTGGTCTACACCAAGGAGGCCGAAACGGCGGACATGTTCATCGAGCGGGTCACCCATGAGATCGGCCGGAACCGCCGGGTCCGGGTGGCGACCTCCGACGGCATGGAGCAGATCATCATCCTGGGCCACGGTGCCCTGCGTGTCTCCGCCCGCATGTTCCACGAAGAAGTGCAGAACGTGGAAAAGCAGATCCGCGCCCTGGTGCAGGGGGAAGCGTGATGCTGCAATTTTCCGTTACGACCCACCCGCGAAAAAGCAATGAGAGCAGCCCGCAGGCTGCTCTCGTTGCGATAAAAAATAATTTTTCCGCTGAAAATGCCCAGAGTGAAACGGAGGGCATTTCAAATCGTCCGGCCGGAGGTGGAATGATGGCTGTTGAAATTACCGAAGAATTTGTCTGGCAGAATATCCCCCGCCGCCCGCGGGACAGCCATAAGGGCACCTTTGGCAGTGTGCTGGCCGTGGCGGGCAGCGCATTCTACCGGGGCGCTGCACTGCTGGCCGCAGAGGGCGCATTGCGCACCGGGGCGGGCATCGTGACCCTTGCCAGTGTGGAACCGGTGGTGAGCGCCGCCGCAGCCCGCCTGCCGGAGTGTTGCCTGTGCCCCTGCAGGGCAGGGGCCGAGGGCGGTATTTCCCCGGAAAACGTGCCGCTGCTCCGGCGGCAGAAAGCAACCGTTCTGCTGCTTGGCCCCGGCCTTGGCGGCACCGCCCAGAGTGCGGCCCGCGCCGCCGAGACACAGGCCCTTGTGCAGCAGCTTTTGCCCGGTTTTGCGGGCAGTGCCGTGCTGGACGCCGACGGCCTGAACGCCGCAGCCCGGCTGCTGGCAGAAGAGGCAGCCTTCCCGCACCCGGCGGGGGAGCTGATCGTCACGCCCCACCCCGGCGAGATGGCCCGGCTCACCGGCCTGTCGGCGGCGCAGATCAACGCGGACCGGGAGGGCACGGCCCTGCGGTATGCGCAGGCGTGGAACGCCGTGGTGGTGCTCAAAGGCGCCCGCACGGTGGTAGCGGCCCCGGACGGCCGGGTGTGCGTGAACCCCACCGGCAACCCCGGCCTTTCCCGTGGCGGCAGCGGGGACGTGCTGGCGGGTATGACCGCCGCCCTGCTGGCCTGCCGCCTGCCCGCCTATGAGGCTGCCGCCTGTGCGGTGTACCTGCATGGTGCCGCCGCCGACCGTGCCGCCGCCGTCCACGGCGAATACGGCATGCTGCCCCATGATATCCTGCCGGAACTGGGCAGGATGTTTGCGGAACATCAGCGATAAAAAAGCCTCCCCACTGTGGTGGGGAGGCTTTTGCGCCCTTAATCCTGCTCCAGCTCCAGCAGATACTCTTTTACCTCCAGCCCGTAGGCGTAGCCGGTGAGGGAGCCGTTGGCACCCACTACCCGGTGGCAGGGCTGGATGATGGCAATGGGGTTGCAGTGGCAGGCCCCGCCCACGGCGCGGGCGGCCTTTGGTTTGCCGAGGGCCGCGGCCAGCTGACCGTAGGTGCGCACCTCGCCGTAGGGAATCTTGTTCATCTCGGCCCAGACCGCTTTCTGGAAGGCGGTGCCTTTGGGGGCCAGCGGCAGGTCGAACTCCCGCCGTGCCCCGGCAAAGTATTCGTTGAGCTGCTCTTCGGTTTCCTGCAGCAGGGGCGTCTCGCAGACTTTGCGGGGCAGCGGCTCCAGGTCCGGCACGCCGTCCGGGCACAGCTGTACTCCGCACAGGGCGTCGTCCTCTTCCTCCAGCCGCAGGGTGCCCAGCATACTGTTGATGTACCAGACGTTCAAAAAACCAACGCTTCCTTTCTGGCCAGAATGTGCTATACTGATGGTATCTTAACACAAAATCAGCCATGAGGAAAGGGGCGTTTGCGTTTATGGTACAGGCATTGGAAGAGATTCTGGCAAAGAGCAGCCGCATCGTCTTTTTTGGCGGGGCGGGAGTGTCCACCGAGAGCGGCATCCCGGATTTCCGCAGTGTGGATGGGTTGTATCACCAGAAATACGACTACCCGCCGGAGACCATTCTCAGCCACACCTTCTGGGAACAGAACCCGGAAGAGTTCTACCGGTTTTACCGGAACAAAATGCTCTGTCTGGATGCGCAGCCAAATATCACCCATTTCAAGCTGGCAGAGCTGGAAAAAGCAGGAAAACTGAAAGGGGTCGTGACCCAGAATATCGATGGTCTGCATCAGAAAGCCGGAAGTAAAAACGTCATGGAACTGCACGGAAGCGTATTGCGCAATTACTGCGAACGCTGTGGACAGTTTGTCAGCGCGGAAGATATTCTCCACTCGGAAGGAGTTCCGGTCTGTCCTGTCTGTGGTGGCCCGGTGAAGCCTGACGTAGTTCTTTATGAAGAAGGGCTGAACCAGAAAACACTGCAGGATGCGGTATTTTATATCAGCCATGCGGATATGCTGATTGTGGGAGGAACTTCGCTTGCCGTATATCCGGCAGCCGGCCTGATTGATTATTACAGGGGAAATAAGCTTGTTTTGATTAATAAGAGTGCAACTCCAATGGATGCGCGTGCGGATCTTCTTATCCAGGATGGACTTGGAAATGTCTTTTCACAGATCAAGTGTTAGCCAGAGAAAATAATAGACAATTGCAAAACATACTCCGGCTCCTGCCGCCGCGGGTTTTACAATTGTCTATAAGGGGAGAAAAAGAAGGAGACCAGCTATGAATCAGTACCAGTATGAAGTGGGAGATATTGTGAAATTAAAAAAGCCACATCCGTGTGGCAGCCATGAATGGGAGATTTTGCGCGTGGGCGCGGATTTCCGCCTGAAATGCACTGGCTGTGGACATCAGATGATGGTGACACGTAAGCTTGTGGAAAAGAATACAAGAGGCTTGCGGAAGCCGGAATAAAGTGCATGTAGTGAAATTGTAATTTCCATAGTATTAAAAATTGCTTCTTTAGATACCATTAAAAACAGTATCTGGAGAAGCAATTTTTCTGTTATAAAGGCTTGCGGGCCTTAATTTTTGTAAATTCAATAATTTCTTTCTTATCCTCTTCGGATATCTTATTAAAATAAAAAAGCAATTCTTTTTCCAGATTCGTATGAAACATGTACTTTTTTTTATTCGCGGGATCATTAAAAAATTCAAGAAACTCAGATAAGTCTTCGCTGGACTGGGAAGGAACCGGTGCATCATAGGAAACTTCACGGTCAATATCAACGGTCAGATGCATGAGATCGTCAATCGAAATGTTGTATAGACCCGCCAATTTGTATAATGCTTCGGCATCCGGTGTCCGTCTGCCAGTTTCATAATGGCTGTATGTCTGGCGGACAATACCAAGCACCGCGGCTACATAATCCTGCGTGTAATTATTTACCTTTCTCAGTTCTTTCAATTTCTGAGGAAGTTTTTTTTCACTCATAATAAAATACCACCTTTTCTTAAAATTAGTCTATTTTTTCACATATCATGAAATGTTACAGATAGTAGCTATTGATAAAACAGAAGTTAATTTATTGTAGGAAGCGAAAAAATAGTCATATAGTTACAGAATGTTGCATAAAAATGTAAAATATGCACAAAAATAAACGGTTTTTAAACGAATGAGAATGGAAAAATTAGATAAAAAGTAACAAAATGTAGCAATTATAAAAAATAGAGGTTAACAAACCGTAGCGAACGGACGATATAAAAGATACAAAACGTAGCAAAAAAGGTTTTGCGTGCATGGAGGTAAAAAAATGCTGAAACTTTCATTGAAACAGGGACAATACGTAAATATCGGGGATGACATCCGTGTGGTCTATGTAGGTGGTTCGGGTAATCACGCAAGGCTGCTCATTGATGCCCCGAGAGAACTCAATATTGCCAGAAGTACCACGGAAGAAAATCCGGCACGAAAGAGAGAAACCTATTATGCAGAGCCGGGCATTTCCAGAGAGGCACAGCAGGAAATTAAGAGAATCCTGTGGAACGAGAGGATGAAGGCAGAGGCAAAGAAAGATGCAGAGAGTTTGAAAGATAAATTTAACTCCTGATCTGTTTTAAATTCTGGTAATAGGCGGGGCACACCCGGGACGCTTCGCTTATTTGATACAAGGTCGCAAAGCATCAAAAGATGCTTGTGACGCGTTACTGCAAAGTGACGCAATAAGAACACCTTAGGAAAAGGATTTCCAGAGGAAAACACATAATACCCCGCATAGCGGGAGTTCAAGGAGGATTCAATTATGAGTATGGTAGTACAACACAACATGCAGGCAGCAAACGCAAACAGAATGCTTGGTATCACATCCGGAGCACAGGCTAAGTCAACCGAGAAGTTATCTTCTGGTTACAAGATCAACCGTGCAGCAGATGATGCAGCAGGACTTACCATTTCCGAGAAGATGAGAAAGCAGATCCGTGGACTGGACAAGGCTTCTTCCAATGCACAGGACGGTGTATCTTCTGTACAGACCGCTGAAGGTGCTTTAACAGAAGTTCACAGCATGTTACAGCGTATGAATGAGCTTGCAGTTCAGGCAGCAAACGGTACAAACTCTAAGGATACAGACCGTAAGGCTATCCAGGATGAGATTGACCAGTTAAATACAGAGATCGACCGTGTTGCAGAGACAACCAAATTCAATGAGATTTACCTGTTAAAGGGTGATGACGGCGAGAAGACTGTCAATATGAAAGCACATGATGCCGGATTAAAAGGAACTCTTACCGATAATGGTGATGGAACAGCTACATTTAAAATGGATACATTAAACGCTGGTGATACAGTAAGTATCGGTGGAAAGAATTATACCATTGGTGGTGAAGCGGCAGATGTAACTGATATGTTAACAAAAGCTGGAATTACAGATGCTGCTGGTGATAAAGTTACAATCAATGGAAAAGAGTATACTTATTGTGAAAATGCTTCTGATGGTAAGACAGCACTTACTCATAAAGGATATTATGAAACCGCACCGGATACAGCAAATGCAGCAACAGCAAACCCAGCTTATGCGGATAGTGCAGCAATTGCCGCAGCTAAGAGTGCAACAATTTCTGTAGGAACCAAGTCCATTACTACAATTGATGATACTAAAGCAGATGGCATTGATGATAACGATACTTCTGTTATCACAAAGCAGAAAGCATATGAGCTTGCTGGAAAAGAATTACTTGCTGCAAACCAGATCGGTGATACCGAGGGAAATGCAGAGGTAAAGAATGGTGATAAGAGTGATTTGGCATACGATGCTGGTAACGGAACATTCAACATCAAAGTTGGTCAGGCAAAAGTTGCCAACACATTAAGTTTCAGCCTCCATGTAGGTGCAGATGCTGACATGACAAACAAGATCACTGTTGACATCGACACTATGAATTCTACCAATCTTGGAATCAAGGGCTTAAATGTAACTGACAAGAACGGTACAGCAGCAACCTACGCAATCGATGCTATTTCCGATGCAATCTCTAAGGTATCTTCCCAGAGATCCGCACTCGGTGCTGTACAGAACAGATTAGAGCATACCATCGACAACTTGGATAACATTTCCGAGAATACATCTTCTGCTGAGTCTCGTATCCGTGATACAGATATGGCAAAAGAGATGGTTAACTACAGCAAGAACAACATTCTTGCACAGGCTGGACAGTCTATGCTTGCACAGGCAAATCAGTCTAACCAGGGTGTACTTTCTCTGTTACAGTAAAAGTAAATTATTATTACAAGTCAAAGGGGATTCTTCGGAATCCCTTTTTACGTATATGGATAAAATATGATAGAAAATATTTGGGGTATGGTAATTCAATTTATAGAAAAAATTAGATTTATTGATTCCAATAAGTTGAAAGAACAATTTGGAAATTTACAGGCATTATATGTTGTCATATGGGCATTTGGAAATACATTGTCACTTTTCTTTTTAAACAACAGGGATATTAAAAATTATGGAATTTCGATTGAAAAGAGATTGGCTTCCTATAAAAATATAATTTCTGTTACTTTTGGGGTGTGTCGATTCTTTTCCGTGGCATTGATTGGTCTGGCTGCAATTAGTAGTATTGGTGCATATTGGTCATTGTTATGTATATGTACAATTGTTCAGGTTATACTGGCAATACTTATCTTATTATGCACAAGCTATTTAATAAAGAAAACAACGTTTGAAAGAGATTTAAGCAAACAACTTGAGAGAAATTTGCATATTAAATTACAAGATGAAAAAATTATAGTTAATTGGGAAAAAATGTTGTTTTATCAAGTGCTGAAGAATGCTGATTATGATAATGAAGATGAACAGACGGTTTGCAATGAGTTTTGCAAAGCAGGAGAAATAATTCATACGAAAGTCCAAGAATTGAATAAAAGTGGGAAGGAAAAAGAAAGTATTGAATTAAGAATATATATATTCGTCTTTGAAAATATATTTTTCAAAGATGAAAAGATAGAAAAAAGGTGGAGATTTATAGAAGGGGTTTTGTTTCAAAAAAAACAGGGGATAAAGTTTGATTTAGAGGCTGTGCAAAGGGCAGTAATATATTGCTTGGTAAAAAATACGCTATCAATTGATAGAAGATATTTGCGAAAACTTTTGGTGACGACAACAAAACCCGGGGAATGGTATAAGTGGACATTAGCTTTGTATTATTTCTTCCCGGAAATTCGGGAAAAAAGTTATCAGTATTTATGGGTAGAGCAATATATTGAAAATGAATGGGTTAAGGTCGAACAAAAAGCTTTTGATATTGACCGGTATATCAGGCGAATGCAACGGGAGAGTGAAATTCTCAAAATTGTACAAAAATTAGTCATTGAGTCAGGGGAATGAATTAAATGGATGATGTAAAAAAAGATACGAGTTTTTGCACACTTGTTCTGTATAAACAACATTATAGAAACAAGTACACGCAAAGCCTTCCGGATAGCAGTTATAGTTCGTGGGGATATTATGATGGATTTGATATACGAATACCTGATGTGAGTTATACATATGAGAACAAAAAAGAGATTAGCTTATTGACAAAGATGCATTCTGAAAGCAGAAAAATTATAACGGAATTGCAAGGATTTTATGGAGTTCAAATTATCGGCTTATTAAGAAACCAATATAACAAAACATATGAACAATTTATCGAAAATTATAAATGCAAAAAGTACCCTTATTTTGGAATAGGGTTTGTTATGATGAATGATAAATTACAGTATGATGTGCTTCAAAAAAAGATTGAGGAAGAGAATCAGAAGCAGAACGAATTACAGATCCTTGTTATGCAAACATTTGATACAATGGATGCAGTTGTATTAATTCAAAGTAATTGTTTGCGAGAACTTGAGAAATGTCTGAGGACACTTGAAAATATATCTCAAATTGTATATCTGTATACGATTGTTGGTGTGGCACAATCTTATTTAAATATCTGTTCAGAAAAGAAAATTGAATGGAAATGGAATGAAAGAGATTGCAATATTGAGAAAAAAATTCCGTTATTGACACTGAAAATTGCATCTGAAAATCCAAAGAAAATAAGGACAATAATTGAAAGCAAAAGTATTATGGAAACCGACATAAATAAATATTTTAAGGAAGCGGACTTCAAGTATATGCATGGACACCATAATGTTTTTATTCAATTCAGAAATATTCCTGTTAAATTCTTGATTTTTTTGCTTTTGCCAAATGGATTATTATCGCACGAAAATGAGTTGTTCGGGACATCAATATATAATATTGAAACAGACTGCTTATATGATTTTGATATTGCGGACGGAGAAAGAGGACAGGACACACAGGTGACAGATGATTTGCCAGAGCTTCTCACAGATATGTATATAAAAACTGTTCAAAAATATTTAGAAAATGAAAACAATACATATTTGCACAATCTTGTTTTGATTTTGAACGCTCTGTCGCAATTTGAACATTTTCGTATGGCGAGAGACGTATATTATTTGGTGTTTCGGGCATTTAATAACTTTTTAATGGAATTTGACAAGTTAAGTCGTGAAAAAAATGATGAAAAGATAGATGAATTGAATGTGGAAATTACAAAAATGATAGGGTATATAAATTCAGTAGTGACACAATCTATTCATACAGATCAGAATTTTTTGACCATTCCAGGTTATAGTGGAACATCATTTTGGTTACCAATTAAGTTGACTATATATTATCAAGAATTAGCATATAAAATTGTAAAAATATATCGCGAAAAGAAACATCAATATGATGTGATGCTTGTTCCAGAACTGGAAACAAAACCGTATACGAAGGAAAAAAGAATAGAAGATAGCGAAAATGTGATTCATACTATAATAGTGAAGTTTGGACAAAGAATGTTGTTCCAACCATCTTTGCATATAGTCTTGATCCATGAATTAAGTCATTATATAGGAGAAGAATACAGACAAAGAATACTTCGAAAAAATAAAATGGTAGAATTGATGGCATTCCTTACAGTAAAACTTTTATTCAAAGGAGTCATACAGGAAAACGGAAGTATACAAAAAGAGATTGACTCATATATTACAAGTGTACAAGAGAAAATCGGGGCATTTTACCTTAGAAAGATAAACAAGAAGTGCAGCAATGATTATTATGCATCGGATATTGCAAAAGCATTGCAGAGCGCTGCATGGAATGTAATAATGGCAGATAGTAGAGATCCGCTGTTTGAAGAAGTGTTTGGAACGTTGAGTGATTGGGATGCGATCATTAAAAAAATAGATGAAATTGAACCCGGAATGGACGGTGAAGAAATTTTCTTCGAAGTAAAAAATTGCCTCAGTAGTAACCGTATGAAAGCAAGATATTCTGTCGAAGTAGAAAATCTGATTTGTTCTTTAGTTCGTGTTTTTAAAGAAATCTATTCGGATATATCTGCATATGCTATTTTGCAGTTTCCTTTTGAAGAGTTTCAAGATGCATTTAGTATATCGGAAGAAAAGCAAATAGATAATACAAATGTTGATTGTCAGCAAAGCATAAGAGAGTATGTTATGGCGCACATTATGAAAAATGGCAGCGAAATTAAAGTAAATAATCGTGGCTTAGAGATCTCTGGAAATAACAGTGTTTATGATCAAATGTATTCGTATGATTTGGTAAAGAAACAATTGTGTGAATATGCTGAAGAATGCATGCAAAAAATACAGTATAGATTTAATAAAGCAGATAATGATGTAATTGATAGCATTCGGATAGCTTATACACATTTTAAACAACAGAATGATAGCGATATTTTCTCAATTGTCATCAAGGAAAATGATGCATATGAAAAAGAAACCTATAGGCAAATTAAATCGTTCACTAAAAAATTTCCGGTAAAAAGGACTTGAGAAAAATATACATGGGTGATATAATATTTGCCAATATTTAATGAAAGGTAGAGTTATGAATAAAAATAATTTTGGTATATTAACGGCGGAAGATATGGATAAGGAAGCTCAACCAATAAGAAATGAGTGGAATTCTTTTTCAGTACCTCCAATTTCAATAAAAGAGCAAAAACGATTGAAATTTGAAAGTGAAAAAGAAAAGCGAAAGGAATGTGCTATCAAAGAAGTATTTGAAATATAAGTAATTTGGATAGATATCAGTCAATCCATTTTGGGTTAAGGAATGTTGGTTTGTAATTTCCCTTCGTTGTACAGATTAAAAACAAAAAAGATCTATGCTATGCAAGGGTCTTGTTTAGACAAAAGCCAAAATCTCCAAACTGAGTAGTTTTATCTTCATCAGTTTGGAGATTTATATAAACTTTGAGATAATTTCTATACTTTTTCAGACATAGAATTTAATGCCTCCTCATATTCCTCAGGAGAATATTTCCTTAAAATCTGTTCTCTGGTTAAACCAAGATCAATCATATTTTGAATCGCATCAATTTTGGCTTCATGTAGTCCCGTGAGCCTGCCTTCGCGTAGTCCAGTAAGCCTGCCTCTGGCTTCTCCCTGCTCCAACAACTCCTCAGAGCGTAACTTCAAAATCTTACCACCCATAATTTCACCCAATCCTTTCCTGATTTCATTATCCTCCGGAATAATATAATCTGCAATCTCCTCAATCAGAACAATCATATCCATATAAAGATGTGACTTTTGTTCCTTCTCAGATGTTTCCTCCAGCTTTCGGTTGATCTCCCGGAAATTGTCGAGCAGATGCTGCACTTTCTTTAAATCCGTTCCGTTGTGCTTCAAAAAGTGTTCATACCGTAAGATATGATATGGAAGTAAAATCAGCAGCCGTTTTTCAAAAATCCGATCGACCGTGTATTTCTTTGCCTGTATGATCGGAACGCGGTAACGAATTTTCTGACCGTCCGCAAACTTCACAATCGCTTCGTGAAAATCCGGAAGTGAACGGTGATTGCGGATGTAAAGTACGCACGACTGCGGAAATTCAATTTCCCAGATCGCATGCTTCGCAAAAGAAGCATGCTCAAGCGCAATGGAAATGTCGTACTCAAACATCCGGATGACCATCGTTTCATCTTTGGTGGACTGGCACTCCAGATGATAAATGTGGCTGCCGATCCGGATAATGGAGTCCGTGACCACGGTTCCGAATTTTTCATAATGTTCATTCCGCAGCTGTTCAAAGGGTTCCTCCTCACTGTAGGAAGTGTGGAAAACTTCATTGATCAGCGGGATAAGAAGCTGTGGCATCTTTTGTGCAATTGTCCGGAACACATCATCAAAAATAGTGCTGTGTTCTGTCGTGTTTTCTGTGTTGGCATCTGGTAACGTGTTTACCGAAATGTCAGTGTTCCCCATGTAATGTCCTGCCTGTCCTTTAGTATATATCATAAGCATCTGTTTTTACAATATGGAAAGTGTAAGAAACAGAAGCAGTTATGATCAAACGTATGAAATTGTAATTATAATGGTAATTTGAACGAATGTTCTTTCATGAATGCTATGAGATATAATTAAAATACATCTCATAGCATAGAAATAAGAAAAATACAGTTATAGACGGATTATGTCATGCTTTTACCGACATAGAATTTATCGCCTCTTCATATTCCTCTGGAGAATATTTTCTTAAAATCTGTTCTCTGGTTAAACCAAGATCAATCATATTTTGAATTGCATCAATTTTGGCTTCATGTAGTCCGGTAAGCCTGCCTCTGGCTTCCCCTCGAGCTTCCCCTCGAGCTTCTCCAAGCTCCAACAACTCTTCAGAGCGTAATTTCAAAATCTTACCACCCATAATCTCACCCAATCCTTTCCTGATCTCATTATCCTCTGGAATAATATAATCCGCAATCTCCTCGATTAAAACAATCATATCCATATAAAGATGTGACTTTTGTTCCTTCTCAGATGTTTCCTCTAACTTTCGGTTGATCTTCCGGAAATCGTCGAGCAGATGCTGCACTTTCTTTAAATCCGTTCCGTTGTGCTTCAAAAAGTGTTCATACCGTAAGATATGATATGGAAGTAAAATCAGCAGCCGTTTTTCAAAAATCCGATCGACCGTGTATTTCTTTGCCTGTATGATCGGAACGCGGTAACGAATTTTCTGACCGTCCGCAAACTTCACAATCGCTTCGTGAAAATCCGGAAGTGAACGGTGATTGCGGATATAAAGTACACATGACTGCGGAAATTCAATTTCCCAGATATCATTTGATTCAAAAGAAGCGTGCTCAATAGCAATTGAAATATCATATTCAAACATGCGTATGACCATCGTTTTGTCTTTTGAGGACTGGCACTCCAGATGATAAATATGGTTGCCGATCCGGATAATAGAGTCCGTGACCACCGTTCCGAATTTTTCATAGTGTTCATTCCGCAATTGTTCAAATGGTTCCTCCTCACTGTAGGAAGTGTGGAAAACTTCATTGATCAGCGGAATCAGAAGCTGCGGCATTTTCTGTGCGATCGTCCGGAATACATCATCAAAAATAGTGCTGTGTTCTGTAGTGTTTTTCTCGTTGGCATCTGACAGCGGAGCTGCCACAATGTCAGTGTTCCCCATGTAGTATCCTGCCTTTCCTTTAGTATATATCAAAACAACATAGTTTTACAACCGAAAAAAACGGGAAAACCGAGTCGTTTTTGATCCTGTATTTAATTAAAATTCCAGTGGATAAACGAGCGAATCACTCATCAGATTTGGAATTATATGTGTTAAAGACAGAATATCTTATTTGCATGCAGAAATCAACTGTAAATACCAAAAAGTTGAGAATCTGTACCAGTGGTCAATAATCCGCTGGCAGGGTGACCAAAAAAGAGGCCACAACCATGACAGGATATGACCTCTCTTTAAAAATTGTTTCCTGAATGTTAGATCTTCATTGTAAGCTGAATCCGTTGCTTTTTCACATCCACACTCAGAACTTTCACTTCCACGATATCCCCGACGCTGACGACCTCCAGCGGATGCTTGATAAAGCGGTCACACATCTGCGAGATATGTACCAGACCATCCTGATGGACTCCGATATCAACAAAGGCACCGAAATCAATGACATTTCGCACGGTTCCCTTCAATACCATGCCCGGAGTCAGATCTTTGATCTCGAGCACGTCACTGCGCAGGATTGGTTTTGGCATATCCTCACGCGGATCACGGGCAGGCGTTTCCAGTTCCTTTACGATATCCCGGAGAGTCAGTTCGCCGATTTCCAGATCCTGTGCAAGCTTTTTGTAATCCCGGACTTTTTTCGAGATCCCGGCAACATTGCGGTCTGTCACATCCGAAAGCGTATAGCCGAGTGTTTCCAGCAGCTGTTTTGTGGCTGCGTAGGATTCCGGGTGTACACCGGTGGCATCCAGAGGGTTTTTTCCGTCACTGATGCGCATGAAGCCGGCACACTGTTCATAGGCTTTTGGTCCAAGCTTGGCTACTTTCAGAAGCTGGGAACGGGAGGCAAATTTTCCGTTTTCTTCGCGGTAGAGGACAATATTTTTGGCAATGGCTTTGCTCACACCGGAGACATATTCCAGCAGGGAGGCAGAAGCGGTGTTTAAGTCCACACCGACACGGTTTACGCAGTCTTCCACGACATGATCCAGCGCTTCGGTCAGTTTCTTCTGGTTCATGTCATGCTGGTACTGTCCGACACCAATGGATTTCGGGTCGATTTTTACCAGTTCTGCGAGTGGGTCCTGTAGGCGGCGCGCCATGGATGCGGCACTTCGCTGTCCGACATCAAACTGCGGGAATTCTTCGGTTGCCAGCTTGCTGGCAGAGTATACGGAGGCACCGGCTTCGTTTACGATGATGTATTGTACCGGTTCCGGAATCTCTTTGAGAAGCTGTACGATGATCTGCTCGGATTCGCGGGAAGCAGTACCGTTTCCTAAAGAGATTAACGTAATATGGTATTTGGATATCAGCTTTTTTAATACGGCCTTGGCTTCCTCTACACGATTCTGCGGAGCAGTCGGGTAGATCACAGTCGTGTCAAGCACTTTTCCGGTCGGATCAACGACCGCAAGTTTACAGCCGGTACGAAATGCCGGGTCCCAGCCAAGTACAACCTGTCCGGCAATTGGAGGCTGCATGAGAAGCTGCTCCAAGTTTTTGCCAAATACACGGATGGCCCCGTCCTCTGCCTTCTCAAACAGATCGCTTCGGATCTCGCGCTCAATGGCAGGTGCAATCAGCCGGTTGTAAGCATCCTCTGTAACTTCATGCAGTACAGCTGCTGTGGGAGCAGAAGGTGCGGTGATGAGTTTACGGTCGAGATAGGAAAGAATCCGGTCCACGGGTGCATCAATTTTTACTGTGAGGAATTTCTCTTTTTCTCCACGGCTGATGGCAAGAATCCGGTGTCCGGCAAGCTTTGAAAGACTTTCGCTGAATTCATAATACATCTCATAGACGGATTCGGCTTCGGGATCTTTTGCAGCGGATAAAAGCTGTCCGTGCTTCATAGTCAGTTCCCGGATATGGGTACGGAAATCGGCATTGTCGGAGACCGACTCTGCAAGGATATCTTTTGCACCGTTTAAGGCATCTTCTGCGGTGGAAACTTCTTTTTCCGGGTTTATATAGTTTTCGGCTTCCTCCAGAGGAGAAACTGTCATTTTCTGAAGAAGGATCAGGTTGGCGAGTGGTTCTAAGCCTTTTTCTTTTGCAATGGTTGCACGGGTACGGCGCTTCGGACGGTATGGGCGGTACAGATCATCCACTGCAACCTGTGTTTCGGCCGCGAGAATCTGTGCACGCAGTTCCTCCGTCAGTTTTCCCTGTTCTTCAATGGAGGCCAGTACGGTCTGTTTTTTGTCCTCCAGATTTCGCAGATACACCAGACGGTCATAGAGATTTCGTAAAATTTCATCACTCAATGCTCCAGTAGCTTCTTTCCGGTACCGGGCAATAAAAGGAATGGTGCATCCTTCGTCGATCAGTTTTACGGCAGCGGAGGCCTGTTCTTTCCGAATGCCGAGTTCTTCCGCAATTTTTGTATTAATATCCATAAATTTTCCCCTTAATAGTCCTTTCCTGTCAAATAATACTTTCCCTATTATATATGAAATGTTACAATAAAAGCAATCCTAAAAAGAAAGGAAAACGTATTATGGATATGTATGGATCATCTTATCAACCAAATCCGAATCAGCCGTATCGCAGCCGGAGATCTGCACGCATGGAGGCAGCTTCCCTGATACTTGGATCAATTGCATTACTAAGCTGCACCTGTCTGTATCTTGCTGTGCCGTGTGGGGCTCTGGCGGTTATTTTTGCAACACTTTCCCGCGGAGGCATGATGTCTTATACTTCGAAAGCACAGATCGGAATGATTCTGGGGATTATGGCATTGGTTGCGGCTATCGGACTGTACGCATCGGTTCTGGGGTATGCCATCCATCAGTATGGAAGTATCGATGGATTTTTAAAGGCCTATTCTGATATGCAGGGCGTGGATTATAATGAACTGATGGAGCAGTTCATGGCAAAATAAAAAGATTGTTGCATCTGCATAGCCATGCTATAATGAGAAAAGCAATCAGTTATAGAAACGGAGTATAAACAAATGAACCTACCTTGCAAAGAATTAAAACGAATCGCAAGAGACAATTTAAATGGAAATTATAAAATACCAATGGGAGCTTTTCTTGCCGCCACACTGATTCCTTTGGCGGTAGAACTCCCATTTTCCATGTTGCAGAAAGATGCACAGCCGCTTCCGGTGACGATCATGTTTTATGTGGCGGAATTTCTGATCACACTTTTAAGCATGGTATTGTCTGTCGGAATCCTTCAGCTTCATCTGTCACTTGCACGGAAAAAAGAAATGACACTTGGCATGGTATTTTACGGGTTTAAAAATCACCCGGACCGTTATATCATTGCAGGACTGCTTTTGATTATTGCAACGCTGATCAGCTGTATTCCTGTGATCACAGGTGCTGTGTTATTTTTTGTCCTGGACAAGTCGCCTGCGGCGATTGCAGTACTGGTGATACTTGGTATTGTGAGCACGATTCTGGCAGTTTTCGTGCAGATGTGGTATGCACTGGCATTGTATCTGCTTTTGGATCATCCGCAGATGAAGGCACGCGAATCATTAAAGATCAGCCGTCAGATCATGAAGGGAAATAAAGGAAGATTATTTTATATTTATCTGAGCTTTATCGGATTGCAGATACTGTGTCTGTTGTCTTTAGGCATCGGGTCACTCTGGGTATATCCATACCAGTCACAGACACTGGTTATTTTTTATCTGGATGTGGTCGGGGAGATCCCATCAAACATAAGCTAATGCTCCGGCTGATTGCCGGATATTAGAATATACTATTAGGTAATTGCGAAACTCGCGATGCTCGTTCGCAAACTTGAATCAAAATAGAAACAGAATTGAGCATAGCATGA
>OLGJ01000664.1_pt1 | contig 19133 bp, 23 predicted proteins | sample 1605431 | NCBI WGS metagenome assembly OLGJ01 (sample SAMEA3888920, study PRJEB22519) | human gut metagenome | biome: human gut; feature: human-associated habitat; material: faeces | place: Denmark | collected 2009
GACTTTGAACGTGAGATTGCAGGCAGCACAATATACTGCGGAATTGACGAGGCCGGACGAGGACCGCTTGCGGGACCAGTTGTGGCGGCAGCTGTCATTATGCCGCGTGATGGAAAAATTCCGTATGTCAACGACTCAAAGCAGGTCTCAGAAAAGAAAAGAGAACAGCTTTATGCAGATTATGTGGCAGGCGTGGTGGATTCTGAAGATTATCAATTGATTCGGGAAGATTATTCCAAACAGTATGACGGCCTGCGAGCAGCACTGCAGAGAGCAGAAGCCAAAAAGGTGGAAGCAGAACAACAGATTAGAGAATATCTGAATATGACTTCCAACTTGGAAGAGCATCTGGATGATTTTGGATTTGATGCTCAGCTGGTAAAATCCCTTGTGCAGAGAATCGAAGTGAGTGCAGATAAGCGGATTCGCATTGTGTTTGGATTTCAAGATGTGTTTGCGGACCTTGGAAAGGAGAGTGCGGGAAAATGATTGCAGCGTATCAGCGCATTTCAAGGGCAGACGGTGATTTGGGTAAAGATGGAAAAGACAAGAGCAACAGCATCGAAAACCAGAAAGAACTGATCCAGCGGTATATTTCCCACAAAGAGAGTCTGCAAAATCTGCCTGTGATGGATTTTGTGGATGATGGTTACACAGGCAGCAATTTCGACAGACCCGGCTTTCAGAAAATGATGGATGGTGTGCGCAGTGGCGAGATTGATACCATTATCGTAAAAGACCTGTCTCGTTTTGGACGCGATTACATTGGTGTGGGCGAATACATGGAGCAGATTTTTCCACTGCTGGGTGTCAGGCTCATCTCCATCAATGACAACTATGACAGCAGCAATTATAATGGTACAACCTTGGGGATGGATTTGGTTGTCAGCAACCTGGTAAACACCATGTACTGCCGAGATGCAGGAAAGAAACTTCGGACAGCCAATCGAGTGAAGTGGCGTAAGGGTATTTCTACAGCGTCTGCTGCACCGTTTGGTTATCAGTTTGACCCGAATAGAAAAGGATCATATATCATTGACCCTCCAGCGGCTAAAATTGTCCGTCGTATTTTTGACCTTGCGATTCTGGGATTGGGAACGCGAGAAATAGCGATGGCATTGAATGATGAAAATGCTCCTGTGCCGAGTGTTTATAACCGGGAGCATAAGGCGTATGGAAAAGAAACGACTTACACGATTGCACCTGTGATTCTTTGGGATAGTTCTCGCGTCTGGAAGATTCTCACGGCTTATGTGTACACCGGAGCGATGGTTCTGGGAAAAAGTCAAAGATTGATTTCCGGCAAGAAAATCATTCGCATTGTTCCAAAAGGGCAACAATACATTACGGAAGGAACCCATGAAGCTATCGTCAGCCGGGAAGAATTTGAAAAAGCGCAACTTGTCATAAGAAATAACGGACATAGAGTAGTGATGGGAAGCGTGGATTTTCCCCTTAAGGGAAAAATTCGATGCGGTAATTGCAGACGAGTCCTGGGATATGACTACAAACAGGCTTCTCCCATATTCTGGTGCAGAGAGGGAATGGAACTTATCGGTCAGACCCAATGTTCATCGGAAATATATCAGGCCAGTGATATTGAAAATGCAGTGTTTCAGGCATTAAAAAAAGAACTTTCTCTATTGGACTCACTCTATAGTGATATTAAAAAGGAAGAACAGAGCTTAAAAGAAGCCAGTAGAAAGGCAAGCCGCCGAAAAACTTTGATGGAGCAGGAACTGAAAAATCTGAAAGGTGAGAAGATGCGGATGTATGAGGAGTACGCGGCAGGAACGCTCTCCCTGGACAATTATAAGAGCAAAAAACTGGAATGCGATAGGAAGATTACAGAAGTGCAGGACAAAATCGAACAATTCAAAGCGGAAGAATCTGTCAAGAGCGTTGTTCCAGGGACGGTGCGGGCAGCAGCAGAACAGGCAGAAAATTTTCTGCACGGCACGAGACTTACGGCAAGCATGGTGTCAGCCTTCATTGAAAATGTTTATGTGCATGAGGGTGGGCGTATCGTAGTACGGTTTAAATATGAGCAGAGTATACAGGATGCCGTGAGAGCATTACACACAGAATGAATTTCAAAAAGGCGAAGTTGCCCATGATACAACATCAAAGAGTATGTTATAATATGGGCAACAGACCAACCGGAAGGAGAAGGACGAAATGAGTATAACCCGAAAGCTGGCAAAACTGATATTGACCTTATTGACCCTGCCGCTACTCGTCGTAGTATGGCTACTGAAATGGTTCGTGACGTTCCTTCATTGCTGTTCGGCATGGATATTCTATCTGCTGGGCAGTGTGCTGTTCGCAACGGCAGTGCTTTCATTCCTGATGAAGCAGTCGCAGGGAATGGAAGCACTTCAAATGCTGATTGGTGGATTTGTGATTTTTATGATTCCGCAGGTGGTCGGCAGTGTGGTGGTATTTTTGGAACTGGCAGCAGCAACGATTCGGCAAGTATGGTACATATAAGGAGAGGTGAAACCTAGAAAATGAAATTAGCAGCGATTCATCATGTGGCAATCATCGTTTCAGATTATGAGAAATCGAAAGACTTCTATGTGAATAAGCTGGGATTTGAGATTGTACGAGAAAACTTCCGTGAAGAACGGAATGACTGGAAACTGGATTTGCGTGTTGGTGAGGGTGCTGATGCGATTGAGCTGGAGATCTTCGCAGAGCCGAACCCACCTAAGCGCGTGAATCGACCGGAAGCCTGCGGACTGCGGCATTTGGCGTTCCGGGTGGATGATGTGGAAGCCACTGTAGTAGAACTGGAACAGATGGGGATAGGATGCGAACCGATTCGATTTGACAGCTACACCCAAAAGAAGATGACATTTTTCTTTGATCCAGATGGGTTGCCGTTGGAACTGCATGAATAAAAAACAACGCCCTCATAGTTGAGAGGATTCGTAAATCTTCTCAGCTATGAGGGCGTTTCATTCCGCAGGAATGTGAAAGTTACAGGCTCAGCGTTTCTACCCATGCAGACAAGTCGGCTTTGCTGGAATAGGAGTTGAACACCTTACCGTGCAGCAGTTTTGCCCCAGGGCAGCTCGGCGCAAGTTTTTCATTGGTCTTACCCATGCCGCTGCCGCCGGAGGTGGCAAAGGGGATGACGGTCTTGCCCGAAAAGTCGTAGCTTTCGAGGAACGTCTCGATGATGCGCGGGGCCTGATACCACCAGATGGGAAAGCCCACGAACACCGTGTCGTACTGCGCCATATCCGCGACCTTGCCCACGATGGCGGGGCGGCTCTTGGGGTCCTTCATCTCGATGGTGCTGCGGCTCTTTTTATCCATCCAGTCCAAATCGGCAGCGGTGTAGGCCGTCTCGGGCGCGATCTCGAAGAGGTCGCCGCCGGTCACACCGGCAAGGGTCTTGGCAAGCTTCGCGGTCTGGCCGCTGGCGGAAAAATAGGCAACTAAGGTTTTCATTCTACTGCACTCCTATCTATTGAAATTTCTCACTGTTTCGCTTCCGGAAGGACCTCGTTGATGCAGGAAAGCGCGTTGAGCGTGCGCGGGAAGCCGATATACGGCAGGCACACCGTGAGCGCCGCGAGCAGGACCTCCTTCCCGTTGCCGACGGTGGCGTTCCCGCCGACATGGGCCTTGACCTGCCCTTCGCAGCCGCCCTGAGAAGCGAGGATCGCGAACGTCAGCAGCTCGCGCTCGTGGATGGGCAAAAACTTTCTCGTATAAAAATCGCCGAAGCAGTAGGCGGAGAGATCGTCCTGAATGTTCTTCTGGTTCTCCGGCGCGGCGGCGCGCATCGCGTCGATCTGGTCGCCGAAGATCGACTTCTGCGCCGCAATGCCATCTAAAAGGCGGCTCTCCTCCGTCACGGTCTGACCGCTCGCGAGCGGCAGGACGATGCCCTTTTCGGCGAACACGGCGTTCACCTCGTTCACGGCGTTTTCCGCCTTGCCGAGGCCGATGTACGGCGCGCAGTGGTAGACGGCCTCCTTGATCTCCTCAGGCCTCACGCCACACGCGAGCGCCGCGGCGGTGTGGCGCTTGACCTCGTTCATCGTCTGATTCGTCGTCGCCACGACCAAAATGACCAGCTCGCGCAGTCTGGCGCTGAGCTTTTCCTCCGCGTAAACCTCGCCGTAGATGAGCCGCTCCTTGATGGCGGCAAACTCGGGGTCGGTGACGCCGAGTGCGGACGCTCCGCCGTACAGCGCCTTTGTGGTCTTTTCCGCCTGTTCTGCTCTGTTCATTGCAATGCCTCCTAATGCGTATCCTTTGCAGTCGCGGCACGAATGCTCGCACCGGCTGCTTTTCTGTTTTTTCTGCCTACATTATATAATGTTTTGCCCGTTATGTCGAATCCCCATTTTGAGAAATGCAAATTTTGCGCACACCGCGGGGGAACCGCGCAAAAAAGGAGCATTCTTTCGAATGCCCCTTTTTTACATAAGGTTGGCAAAAATCGACGCGCCGACGACCGTAAGAAGGCCCGCCACGACGATGGACAGGCTGCTCATCGCGCCCTCGACCTCGCCGATCTCGAGCGCCTTGGCCGTGCCCAGCGCGTGCGCGGCCGAGCCAATGCTCACGCCCTTGGCGATGGGGTCGGTGATGCGGAAAAGCCTGCACACCGAAACTGCGATCACGTTGCCGAAAATGCCGGTGATGATGATCATGGCGACCGTCAGCGTCACGTAGCCGCCGAGCTCTTCGGAAACGCCCATGCCGATGGCCGTCGTGATGGACTTAGGCAGAAGCGTCACGTATTCCTCGTGTGTAAGATGAAAGAGCTTGCTCATCACAAACACGCTGCAAAGCGTCGTGATGACGCCGGAGAGAATACCGGCGAAGATGGCCTTCCAGTTGCTCTTCAGAAGCGATAGCTTTTCATAAAGCGGCACGGCGAGGCACACGGTCGCGGGCGTGAGCAGGTAGCTCAAATACTGCGCGCCCTCGTAGAACGTGTCGTAGCTGATGTGCGCCGTCAAAAGCACCGCAATGGTCAGCACCACCGAGATGAGCAGCGGGTTGAAGAGTGCGAACTTGAACTTTTTTTGCAGCAGCACGCCGATGCCGTAGGCAGCAAGACTGACAGAGACGCCGAAAAAGACGGACTGTTCAAAAAATGTCATTTCTTCTCCGCCCCCTTCTTGCCCTTTTTGAGTACCGCCTGCGTCACAAGGCCGGACACGGCCATAACGACGATCGTTGTCACCGCGGCAATGATGAGATAGGCGACAAGATTCGCCTGAATGACGTCCCACGAAGCCATCAGCCCCACGGCGGGCGGAATGAACATGATGGGCATGATCTCAATGAGAAAGCAGGCCGTATCGTGCACGTCGCTGAGCTTGATGACGCCGAGCATCAGGCAGAGAAACATCAGCACAAGGCCGTAGATGCTCGCCGGAACGGGCAGAGGCAGAAAATAATTCAGCAGCTCCCCAACAAGCGAGACGATGAGGATGATGCCGAACTCCTTGACATATTTCATGATTTTTCCTCTCTTTGTGTGTTAATTTTCATTGTACGGCGCGCATTTTCCCCTGTCAATCGACGAACGGGCGGGATTCCGCCCCGCTGCGCGGCTTTTTCTTAACAAGGTGTATAAAGGCGGCACAAACGCCGCGCTTTCGCCGCCCGTGTGCAAAATCCCATCTTCTGCAAAAAATCGTCGTCCGCTTTGCACAGAACAGCCCGCGCGGATTTAGTCGAAGCGCCGAACTTGCAGTTTTTTCTCCAAAAGGCGAGAAAATGCGCGCTTTTTTACGTCTAATGAGATAAAAGCCGATGCTTCGCCGCCGCTCTCTGCCGGGGCGGCGAAGCGCCGAGTGGAAAATTCATACAGGGAGGATAACACCATGCAGATATCCACACAGTCGCGCAAAAGACTTTTGTTCGCCGCGCTCTTCCTCGCAATTCTCGTCCCTCTTTTCTTCACCCTCGAAATCCGCTCGCAGCTGCCGCTCCTCGGTTTCGAGGGCGGCTCGCCCCTGATCGACTGGGTACATCAGAATACGACTGGCAGCGGTTTCTTGCGGAAAGTGACCGGGGACGCCACCTTTTACAGTCTTGTGCTCCTTGCAAAGGACTCTCGCCTCGGGGCGCTGCTGTTTTTCCAGAGCATCGCCTGCGCCTCGATCGCGCTCGTTCTGCTCTGGCTGATGCTGTATTGCAAAAAGAGCTATCTCACACCGTTTACGATCGCCTACACAATTTTGTCCGCGCTCATTTACCTGGCCACCATGGGCGACTACGCCATCAACTCGCAGGCGGAGGAATACTGCGTCCTGATGCTCTGGGGCTCTTATCTGCGGGAGGGGCGCGGCCTCGGCTCGGTACTCGTCTATCTGACTGTCGTAGGCTGCTATTTTGTCAGCCTCGCGCGCAGCCGCAAGGCGGCGTGAGACGTTCCCCGACTTTTCCACAGCAAAGAAAAACGGCGCGGTCTCCCGCGCCGTTTTTTGCTTTTCCGTTTTCACATCAGCGTCATATAGCTGACGCCGTCGAGCGCTTCAAGCGCCTGGATCTCCTCGTCCAGCGTCGTTTTGCCGTTCACCCAGAGGGTGAACGTGCCGCACACGGGGCCGCCGCTCTTCTCCTGCGTCTCGCTGAAGAGGTTCAGGTCCCAAATGTAGTGTCCGTGGCCCTTTACCTGGCGGATGATCTGGCCGACTGTGCTCTTTTTCTCCATCTCGAAATACACAGTGGAGACGCGCTGCGTCTTGCGGATGCGAAGGTCCACGCGCCGCAGCACTTGCATCGCAAGGAAGATGAACGCATAGCAGATGATGCCGCCCGCGTAAAAACCCGCGCCGAACGCCGTGCCGATGATGGCGACCGCCCACAGGCCCGCCGCGGTCGTCAGGCCGCGCACCTCCTGATTGCGCGTCACTAAGATCGTGCCCGCGCCGAGAAAGCCCAGCCCCGTGATGACCGAGGCCGACATGCGCACAAGGTCCGTCTCGCCGATGCCGGCAACAAAGATATTCGTCATCATCACGAGCGCCGAAGCATCGCTCACGATGATATACGTCCGAAAGCCCGCCGCCTGATTGTGTCGCTCGCGCTCAAAGCCGAGCGTGCCCGCGCAGAACGTGGAGAGCAGGATGCGCACCACGATCGAGAGCACCGTGATATCTGCGAGCTGCTGAGAGATCGCTGCCATAGGATCTATTCCTCACTTTTTGCAAAAAACTGGAAATACCCGCACAGCAAACTATGCCTGCCGCGCAGGAAAGATACCTTTCCGCCGCAGCCTCAGTCGCTCGCCCTTTTGAGCTCGACGTTTTTCTCGTAGGCCACGGTCACGGCGTCTAACACCGCCGCGCGCATGCCGCGCTCTTCGAGCGTGCGCACGCCCTGGATCGTCGAACCGGCGGGCGAGCAGACGCTGTCTTTGAGCACGCCGGGGTGCTGGTTTGTCTCGAGCACCATCTTGGCCGTGCCGAGCATCATCTGCGCGGCATACTGGATCGCCGACGCGCGCGGCAGGCCGCACGCGACGCCGCCGTCGGCCATCGACTCTAAGAAGATCGCGGCAAAGGCCGGGCCGCAGCCCGCGACCGCCGAGCCCGCGGCATGCAGCTCCTCCGCCAGCGGGAAGAGCTTGCCCGCGGGCGCCATGTAGCGCAAAAACGCCTCCTGCTGCGCCTTGTCGCAGTTGCCGCTGCACGCATAGAAGATTACGCCCTCGCCCACGGCGGCGGGCATGTTCGGCATGATGCGGATGACAGGATAGTCCCCGCCCGCAAGCTCCTGAATGCGCGCGATGTCCGATCCCGTGACCATACTGATGAGCACCGGCGCGCTCTTGCGCTCCTTGAGCGCCGGGGCGATGCCCTTGAGCACGTCCACGATCATCTGCGGCTTCACGCCGAGGAAGATGTGGTCCGCCTCGCGCGCGATGATCTCGTTACTGCTCACAACGGCCCCGATGCGCTCTGCGAGCGTCTCCGCCTTTGCCTTCGTGCGGTTGGCGAGCAGCACCTCCACCTCGCCGCTTCTGGCCGCCGCGCTCGCCAGCGCGCCGCCCATATTCCCTGTGCCGATAAAGCCGATCTTCATCATCTGCCGTGTCCTTTCTACACCCATCAGGAGCCCAAGCGCAGCCCTGTACCGCGCACCGCCCCTGTTTTTATTATCAGTAAAGGATATATCAACCCCCGCCGCCTTGTCAAGCACCGCGCCCGTCAATCACCCGTTCCGCGAAAATTTTATGTAATATCCATTGCACTGAGTACCGTTCTTTGGTATATCAAATAATCCGTGCGTATCCATTTGCAGGCACCTAAAGCATCCAGTTTTTAGGTTTTGAATGATCCTGCGTGTCCGCTTTTAAAGGATGTGCCGACAAGAAGTGAAAAGCCCGCAAATCCAGGCTATTTCGCCCAAAAGCAGACTTGAAAAGTGATAAATTCTTTCATAACAATTAGACAGGCTAAGTCTGTTCTTTTTTTCTGTTCTGCCTCGCCATGGCGGTGGAATTGCTCCCGAACATGGCCTTTGCTGCCGCTGCGACACGCAGCGGCACGAAGGATGACCCTTATATGCAAAGACCCGTTCCAATCCCTACCGCATTTCCTATGAGGATGTATGTAAAGAGGGAATGGGTGCAAAGCAGAAAGCGCAGCTGCGGCGAATGGTGGACTTCAAGTTCACCCGTCATCCGTCCCTCAATTTGCCGGAGCAGCGGCTGACAGCCATTGAAAAGCAGCTTGGAGAGCGTACAAGAGAGCTGCTCTCCATTCCGGTTCAGAGAAGCGCAAAGCGCAAAAATGAGCCGGAAGGATGATCCGTCTGCGGTATGGGAGCATCCCCATACCGCAGATACTTATCAGCCGCCCATACAGACCGGTATGAGATTCCCGTAAAAATTACCACCTATGTTCCTAAAACAACCACCTATCGAGAATCGGTAGAAATCGGTTCTTGATTTTCCTATACTGTAACCGGAGCGAGGAGGTGAACCGATGCAAATTGAAATCAAGATAGACGAAAAATGCAAAGAGCCAAAAATCATCGTGATGACGGACAAAATGACCGATGAAGTCAATGCAATCATAAAAAGACTGTCAGACGAGCAACCGCAGGTCATTGCCGGATTCAGGGAGGATGTGGTCGAGGTTCTGGAACCGTCTGAAATCTACCGTGTTTTTGCTGAATCAGGTAAGGTGTTTGCCGAGACAAATCACGGCGAGTATGCGCTCCGCCTGAGGCTATACGAGGCGGAACAACGGCTTGACAGCAAGACTTTTGTCCGAATATCAAACTCGGATATTATCAATCTGAGAAAGGTCAAGAGCTTTGATTTGAGCTTTGTCGGGACAATTTGCATCACGCTTTCAAACGGTACGGTTACTTATGTTTCACGGCGATCCGTCGCCAAAATCAAACAACTGTTAGGAATGTGAGGTGGCAGAAATGAAGAAAAAACTGATTGGACGAGGTGTAATTGGTTTCCCTGTTTGCATTGCAATCGGATATGTCATTACGGTGATTATCTCAATCTGCATTGGGGATGGCTTCTTCTATCCGGTCAATCCGGAGCTTGTGAATAAAATAGGGAGCGAACTAAATGCGGTTCTCATTCAAACCGGTCTGAGCGGAATAATGGGCACAGGCTTTGCAATGGCTTCGGTTATTTGGGAGATCGATTCGTGGAGTCTTGCAAAGCAAAGCGGGATTTACTTCGCAATTGCTTGCGTGATTATGTTCCCTATCTCTTATTTTGCCAACTGGATTCCCCATTCGACCGCTGGAATTCTGTCTTATGTAGGCATATTCGTAGCGATCTTCCTCGCTGCTTGGGTAACTCAGTATTCTGTGTGGAAAAGGAAGATTAAGAAAATGAACGAAGGCATTAAAGATAATAACGATATGAACTGATCCCGCCGATCTGCACCCTGTGCCTTGTTTTAACAGCAGAATAAACCACATACATAGCCGCTTGGTTTTCAAAAGAAATCAGGCGGCTATTTCTATTTTGAAGGAGGTGTTCGCTATGAGCGTAACAGATTACAATGCTCGCCTTTATGAGAAAATGAAAGCCGAACAGGACAAATACCGGGGCTGGCTACTGCATCAGGAGCCGTCCGAAATTCTCAATCATACCTACGAATATATCGTCGGTCACAATGATGGCAATGTTTACCCAAATGGACTGATCTCCCGTGTGGAGACCGCCACCGTTTTCTTCCGGCTTTTGAAAGATGAGGTGCGTGACGGCAATCTTCTGACCAGCAATACCTATTCCGATGTTCCGGATGACTATTGGGCAAATACCGCCATCTCCACCATGACGGGTCTGGGCATCGTGCAGGGTCATAGCGGTACTACCTTTGATCCCGCGGCCCCCATCACGCGGGCTCAGTTTGCCGCCATCTGCGCCCGGTTCGATACCGGAACCAGCAGCGGCACCCAGACCTTCTCCGACATCAGCGGACACTGGGCCGAGTAGTATATCCGGCGAGTTGCCGGGTTGGGCTGGATCAAGGTCTTCGAGGACGGCACCTTCCGCCCCGACACCTACATCACCCGTGCCCAGGCTATGACCATGATCAACCGGGTGCTGAACCGCATCCCCGAGGAGAACAGCGACCTGCCGGCAGGCATGAACACCTGGCCGGACTGCAACCCCGGCGACTGGTTCTATTTGGCAGTGCAGGAAGCCACCAACTCCCACGACTTCAAGCACAAGACTGGGAACTATGAGACCTGGACCGGCATGAACAAAAACCCCCGACTGGACCCGGTATGAGCACTGATATTGGGCAAAATTTCAGAAATACACATATCGGTTGCTGCTCCTAAATAAAAGCATAAGCGGCGCACCAAATCTGGTGCGCCGCTTATGCTTTTGCCTTGCTCTAAACGATTCTTTTAAATGTTGCCCTTATGCGAGGCTGGCCCATAGTCCGGAACGCACACCTTTTTTGAAGTCATAATAGCATCGTGACCCCATTATCTTCGATCCCGATCTCCACGAGCGGCGCGCCGGGGTCGTACTCGCCGTCGAGCGTCCAGGGAATGTCCTCGGCCGTCTCCGCCGTCACGTGCTTGACGTGGCGGAAGATGAGCCCCTCGGAGTTATAGTAGTCCTTGTTGACGAGCGCCAGAATGAGCGCCTGCATCGCAGCCGGTGTGCGCGGCACAGGCACGAGCAGCAGCTCGAACTTGCCGTCGTCGAACGACACCTCGTCGGGGGAGAGCTTCATCAGCCCCGCGATCGACGTCGAATTGCTGATCGCACCGAAGAGATATTCCCCGTCGAAGACCTCGCCGTCCGCCGTGATCTTCATGCAGTACGGGCAGAGCGTGTCGAGATTCTTGACGCCCTCGAGTAAGTAGGCAAAGTGCCCGAACATATTCTTGATGTCCTGCTGGACGGTGTAGGTCGTTTTCGTGAACGCGCCGAACGACGCGACATAGACGAAGTTCCGCTCGCCGAATTTGCCCACATCGAGAGATCTCGGCTTCATGCGCATGGCGGAGGCCGCCGCCTCGGCGGGATTCGACGAGATATTCAGGCTCGCGGCAAAGTCGTTCGTGCTGCCGCCGGGCAGATAGCTCACGAGCGGGCGGTATTCTCGCGGAATGCGCATCACACCGTTCACCGTTTCGTTGAGCGTGCCGTCGCCGCCGTGGCAGACGACGACGTCGAATTCCGGCCCGAGCGATTCGGCGAGCTCCGTCGCTTCTCCGCGGTGCGTGGTCTTGCGCACGGAGACGAGATAGCCCGCCTCGGAATAGATCGCGGCGGCGTCAAACAGCGGCGCGAGGGATTTGGTCTTTCCCGCGCGGGGATTGACGATAAAGAGCAGCTTTTTGTCGTCCATGGGTTCCTCCTCGTTTGCTCTTCACAGCATCAGACCGGCAAAGCACCCTGCGCCCTGTCGGTCAAAATCACCCTCTGCCAAAAAAGTCAAGTTCTGTTCATCTTCATTAACAGAGAGTAAAGATTATCATAACACACGAAATGAGCGGTTGCAATTCCCAGCAAAAAATAGTAAGCTGTTTTTGGTATCTTTTTAGCAGTCATTTAACGCCTTTTGCCCAAAAAAAGGGGGAGCCCATGAAGCAGAACAAAACCTATCTTCACCTCGGCGTAACGCTGATCGTCTCGGCCTGCGCGGTGCTGATGTTTTACGACACGTTTTTCCAGTCCCGCGTGCTGCTGGACTTTTTCGACAAGCTGATGAGCGTGCTCTCGCCGGTCATCTACGGCCTTGTGTTCGCGTACCTTCTCGCCCCCATCGTCGACTTTTTCGACCGGTATATCCAAAAGGGGCTGCCGAAGGTCAAGTCCTCGCTCGTCCGGGGGCTGAGCATCCTCGTCACATGGATCTGCGTCATCGCAATGATCTACCTCATGTTCAGCATCCTCATCCCCGAGCTGGTCGACAGCACGAAGACACTGGCCGACAACTTTGAAAGCTATTATAAAACCGTCTACAACTGGGTCAACAGCCTTGTGGAGAATCAGACGATCTTCTCCGACGACATCTACTCCGACCAGCTGCTCTCCGCACTCAACGGCTACTACGATAAGCTCGTCAAGTGGGTCACCGACACGGTCATCCCGCAGGCGCAGGTCGCCATCGTCGCCGTGACCGGCGGCATCTGGAGCGTCGTCATCTTCCTCAAGAACATTCTCATCGGCATGATGATCTCGGTCTATCTGCTCGCGCGCAAGGAGAGCTTTGCCAAGCAGTCGAAGAAGATCCTCTACGCCATTCTGCCCGAAACGCCGTACCGCCGCACGCTGCGCGCCGTGGCCGAGGCTGACCGTATCTTCAGCGGCTTCGTGCGCGGAAAGCTGCTCGACTCGCTCATCATCGGCATCCTCTGCTTCATCTGCTGCTCGATCTTCAAGTTCCCGTATACGCCAATTATTTCGGTGTTTGTGGGCGTGACGAACATCATTCCGATCTTCGGCCCGTTCCTCGGCGCCATTCCGAGCGCATTCCTCATCCTGCTCGTCAGCCCCAAGCAGTGCCTTTATTTCATTCTCTTCATCATCGCATTGCAGCAGTTTGACGGCAATATTCTGGGGCCGAAGATCCTCGGCAAATCCACCGGCATTTCGAGCTTCTGGGTCATCGTGGCCATCGTGGTCGGCGGCGGCTTCGGCGGCGTGCTCGGCATGTTCCTCGGCGTTCCGATCTTCGCGTGCATCAGCTCGCTTGTGAACTGGTTCACGAACCGCAGCCTCACGAAAAAGGGCGTGACGGACGACGCGATGTTCGCCCCCGCGCCGGCAGCGCCGCTTGATGAAAAAAAGGACTGATCTCCCCATGAAAACCCTGTACCGTGACAACAAAGGACTGCACCGCTGGCTTTTCGCCTGCGGCGCAGTCCTTGTGCTTTTCTATCTTTTCCGCGGAAACCGCGCGGCCGTCAATTTCTGGGTCTATTCGGTCACGCTGCCCTTCGAGCAATTCTTAGGCCGCGCGTGCGCGGCGCTGCCGTTTTCGGTCGCGGAGCTTCTGTATGTGCTCGCGGCGGTCACGGCGGTCGTGCTGCTCGTGCTGATGGTGCGCTATCTTATAAAGTCGCGCCAAAAAGGGCGCGCCGCGTACCGCTGCGCGCTTTTCGTGCTCGACTTGTTTCTCACGGTCTATGCCGCGTTCTCGCTTCTCTGGGGCGCGAACTACTATGCGGACGACTTCTGCAACAGAAGCGGCCTTTCGCCCGAGCCCGTCACGTATGATGATCTGGTCTGCGTCACGCAGTATTTCGCGGACCATCTCGCCGAGGCGTCGACGCACATCATGCGCGACGAAAACGGCCTTTTCACCGCCGACCGGCAGGAGATTTTAGACTACGCCGACACGGTGTATGACTGCCTGTACGACGAATTTCCATTCCTCGACATGCCGGATCAGAAGCCCAAGGGCATTTTCTTTTCGAAGATCATGAGCGCGATGAACTTCACGGGCTTCTATTTCCCGTTTACGGGCGAGTCGAACGTCAACATGGATTCCCCCGCGATGCTGCTCGCCTCGACCTGCGCGCACGAGCTCTCGCACCAGCGCGGCATCACGTCCGAGCAGCAGAGCAACTTCCTTGCGGTCCTCGCCTGCACGCGCTGCGACGACGCAAACTACAACTATGCGGGCTGGATGCTCGGCTACATTCACCTTGGCAACGCGCTGTACCGCGTCGACCCCGACGCATGGCAGCAGATTCGCGACAGCTTACCCGACGAGATCGTGCTCGATCTGCGCTACAACAGCGCCTACTGGGCGCAGTACAAGGGCCTCACGGCCACCGTCACCCAGTCGCTCAATGATAAGATGATCAAATCCTACGGCGATGAACTCGGCACGCAGAGCTACGGTGCAGTCGTCGACCTGCTCGTGAATTACTACGCCTGAGCGCTGCTCGTCTCGCGGTACGATTTCAAGAACTCTCTCGTCCGCTCCTGCTGCGGGTTTTCGAAGACCTGCTCGGGGCTGCCCTGCTCCACGATGACGCCGCCGTCTAAAAACACGACGCGGTCGCTCACGGCGCGGGCAAAGGGCATCTCGTGCGTCACGATGACCATCGTCATGTGCTCGTCGGCAAGACTGCGGATGACGCGCAGCACCTCGCCCGTGAGCAGCGGGTCGAGCGCGGAGGGCGGCTCGTCGAAAAAGAGGATTTCCGGCTTCATCGCGAGCGCGCGGGCGATGGCCACGCGCTGCTGCTGCCCGCCCGAGAGCTGATAGGGATAGGCGTTTTCCTTGCCTTTTAGTCCCATTTTGTCGAGCAGCGCCATGGCCTCGGCCTCGACCTCGGCTTTATCACGCTTCTGCACCGAGATCGGCGCGTCGCAGACGTTTTTCAGCACTGTGTAGTGCGGGAAGAGGTCAAACTGCTGGAACACCAGCCCGAACTGCCGCCGCACCTGCGCGAGCGCGGCTTTTCCGGCGTAGACGCTTTTGCCGTTTTCCTCGCGCGCGGCGACGTTTTCGCCATACGCGAGCGTGCCGGAGTCCATGGTCTCAAGCAGCGTCGCGCAGCGCAGCATCGTCGACTTGCCGCCGCCCGAGGGGCCGATGATCGACACGACCTCGCCCTTTTCCACCTTGAGCGACACGCCCTTTAATACTTCGAGCGCGCCGAACGCCTTTCTGGCGTTCTGCATTTCAAAAACTGCCATTGCTCTCCCCTCCCTTTAGCGGTAATAGCGCAGCGCCTGCTCCCATTTTTCCATGGCGAAGGCGACCACATAGTTGAAGACATAGTAGAAGACACCCGCCGCCACCAGCGCCAGCATGCCCGGCGTATTCGGCGAGGCAACGATCTGCTTGGCGCGCGTGAACATCTCCACCGTGCCGATGACGGACGCGAGCGACGTGTCCTTCACCAGCGTGATGACCTCGTTCGTCACCGCAGGGATGACGCGCTTGACCATCTGCGGCAGGATGATCTTGAAAAACGTCTGCGCCTTGGTATAGCCGAGCACCTGCGCGGCCTCATACTGCCCGCGCGGGATGGACTCGATGCCGCCGCGGTAGATCTCGGCAAAATACGCCGCATAGTTGATGACGAACGCGACGATGACCGCCGTGAAGCGCCAGTTGCCCGGCACTGTGACGCCAAGCAGGAGCTTCGGCCCGTAGAAGACGACCATCAGCTGCAGCATCAGCGGCGTTCCGCGCATGATGGAGATATACGCCTTGATGAAGCCGCGCAGCGGCGTCAATCTGCTGCGGCGGCCAAACATCACCGCAAGGCCCAGCGGCATCGAGAATAGCAGCGTCAGCACGAAGATCAAAAGCGATGTGACAAAGCCCTCGGATAATAGCGAAAGCATCGTGGATACAGTCATGGAATGATTCTCCCTTATTCGGTCATAAGCGGGAAAAAGCGGGGGCTTTCGCCCCCGCTCCCTCCCTGAGAAGAGGATGGGCACCTATGAGTTATAATTGGTTTTTACAGTCGCCCGAGGTAAACGTTTTTACTTGTTGATAAGGCACAGGCTGTCGAGCACGAGACCCTGATCGACGTACTTCTGCGCGATCTCCAGCATGGTGCCGTCCTCGGCCATCTTGAGAAGCTCGGCGTTCACCGCGTCGCGCAGCTCGGTGTTGCCCTTGAGGAAGCCGATGGCGTACTGCTCGGTGGAGAGGGGCTCGTCGAGGATAACATAGTCGCCGTCGTTGTTCGCGATCTGATACTGCGCAACGCCGAGGTCAGCGGCCACGGCGTCCACCGTGCCCTGGGCGAGGTCCATAAAGCCCATGTTGTAGTCGCCCAGCTCCACGACCTCCTTGAGGGACGCCTTGAAGTCCTCGTTTTCGTTGATCGCGTCGACCGCGGAGGACGCGGCCTGCGCCATCACGCTCTTACCGGCGAGGTCCGCGAGCGAGGTGATGCCGCTGTCGGCCTTCACGACCATCACGATGGAGTTATCCACATAGGGATCGGAGAACGTGTAGTCATTTTCGCGGCCGGTGTAGGTAAAGCCGTTCCAGATGCAGTTGATCGTGCCGCTCGAAAGCTCGGCGTCCTTGCTGTTCCAGTCGATGGCCACGGCCTCGTACTCCCAGCCGAGGCGCGCGCACAGCTCCTTCGCCATCGCGAGGTCAAAGCCGTCGTACGTGCCGTCGGCGGCGATGAAGCCGAACGGCGGGAACTCGGCATCAAAGCCGACGATCAGCTTTTGCGTCTCGCCGCCCTGCGCGTCCTGCGCATCACCGGTATCGTCGGCGGTGTCGTTCTTGCTGCCGCAGGCGGCAAGGGCCAGTACCATCACGGCGGCAAGCGCCATTGCTAAGAATTTTTTCATCGTTTCTTCCTCCTGTAAGTTCCGGCGCTTGGCCGTTCGATTTAGTGTGGTAACACGATAACACAATAACGTGTGACAGTAAATACACGCACTTTACAAAGATGGAGCGATAAAGCGAATCGTTTTTTGCCGCTTTCCACAGTTTTCACGGTTTCTGGACGGCAGCGCGGTGTTTGCCTCCCGTTTTTCCCCGCTTTGCGCTTGTTTCTTTTTTTGCCGTGTGCTACAATGCAAGCAAGAATTTTTGATCGCAGGAGGCCATTTTTATGCTGTCTATTGATATCTCCCATGCCGCATCGTTTCTCTCGTTGCCGTATGAAGCGGCGCTGCGCCCGCGTCTCGAGCGCGCGGCGGGCTGGCTGCAAAACGGCGGCGGAAAGGGCTCTGATTTCATCGGCTGGGTCACGCTCCCGCGCGACTATGACAGAGGCGAGTACGCGCGCATCCTCGCCGCGGCGAAGAAGATTCAGGGCGATTCCAAGGCGCTCGTCGTCATCGGCATCGGCGGCAGCTATCTCGGCGCGCGCGGCGTCATCGAATGCCTCTGCTCCCCGAACTATAACTTAAAGAAGAAGTCCACGCCGAACATCTACTTTATCGGCAACGGCCTCTCCTCCGACGCGCTGCGCGAGGTGACGGAGCTCATCGGCGACGACGATTTCTCCGTCAACGTCATCTCGAAGTCCGGCACGACGACCGAGCCCGCCGTCGCGTTCCGCTTCTTCCGCGAAAAGCTCGAGAAGAAGTACGGCAAAGAAGAGGCCGCGAAGCGCATCTACGCCACGACCGACGCGCACAAAGGCGCGCTCAAGTCCCTCGCCGATCAGGAGGGATACGAGGAATTCGTCGTGCCCGACAACATCGGCGGACGCTACAGCGTGCTCACCGCCGTGGGCCTTCTCCCCATCGCCGTCGCGGGCGTTGATCTGGATGAACTCATGGGCGGCGCGCAGGAGATGATGTCGCTCTGCGCGAAAAACGATTACAGCAATCCCGCGTGGCAGTACGCCGCCATGCGCCACGAGCTCTACCGTCAGGGCAAGAAGGTGGAGCTTCTCGCGTGCTTCGAGCCCGCGTTCCGCTTCATGGCCGAGTGGTGGAAGCAGCTCTACGGCGAGAGCGAGGGCAAGGAGGAAAAGGGTCTCTTCCCCGCGAGCGTCGACTTCACCGCCGACCTCCACTCGATGGGCCAGTACATCCAACAGGGCGAGCGCATGCTGATGGAGACCGTTGTGCGCTTTGCGCCCGCGGAGCAGCAGATGGTCGTCCCCTTTGACGAAGTCAATGGCGACGGGCTCAACTTCCTTGCGGGAAAGACGATGGACTTCATCAACCGTCAGGCCATGGACGGGACGCTGCTCGCCCATGTCGAGGGCGGCGTGCCGAACATCATTTTGAACCTCGGCGAAAACAACGCCCGCACGATGGGCCAGCTCATCTACTTCTTTGAATACGCCTGCGGGCTGAGCGGCTATCTGCTCGGCGTCAACCCCTTCGACCAGCCGGGCGTGGAGGCCTATAAAAAGAACATGTTCGCGCTGCTCGGCAAGCCCGGATACGAGGAAATGGGAGAGGAGCTGCGTAAGCGCCTGCGCTGAATTTTTTGAATAAACCTGAAACTTTCCATTCAGCATTGCAAATTTGTTTCATTTATGCTATGCTGATGCCATCAGAAAGACCATCCCCCGCAAAAGAGGCGGGGAGCTATTGAAAGGAGTGATTTCTATGGTCAGACTCATCATGGGTGAAAAGGGCACCGGTAAGACCAAGAAGCTGATCGAAATGATCAATACCACTGCGCAGGAGGATAACGGCAGCGTCGTCTGCGTCGAGGCAAAGTCTACCATGACCTTTGACCTGCACTATCACGTTCGTCTGATCTCTGCCTACGAGTACGACCTGTCCAACTACGAGGCCCTGCGCGGCTTCCTGTTCGGCCTGTACGCGGGCAATTATGATATTTCCCACATCTTTATCGACAACCTGTTCAAGATCACCGGCGGCGAGTGCAACCAGGCGGCCGACGATTTCCTGAACGAGCTCGAGCGCTTCAGCAACGCCACCGGCGTCAAGTTCACCATCTCCGTCTCCGGCGACCCCGCCCTCGCCACCGACGGCATGCAGAAGTATCTGTAAATTTTACTTTCGCAAAAATAAGAAGAACGCCTCGGAAGAGGCGTTCTTTTTTCTTTGCTGAAAGGCAAAATATTTTTGGCAGCGCGGTGCTCTGCACTTTGTTCCCTGCGTGCCGCAGGGTGCGCAGTAAGGGGGCCATTCTCTCACGTGAGAGAATGGCCCCCTTGGACCCCCAAGAGAACGCAAGGGGCCTTGCCCCTTGACCCCGCACATTGGCAGTTTG
>OLGJ01000697.1_pt1 | contig 18510 bp, 19 predicted proteins | sample 1605431 | NCBI WGS metagenome assembly OLGJ01 (sample SAMEA3888920, study PRJEB22519) | human gut metagenome | biome: human gut; feature: human-associated habitat; material: faeces | place: Denmark | collected 2009
CCTGACTGTTAATCAGGGTGTCGCCTGTTCGAGTCAGGCAAGAGGCGCTTTTTGCGGCGAAGAGTTTTCTTCGCCGTTTTTTTGTGTGCTGTGTGTAACCAAACTGTAGCCTTTTTCACATTATTTTCAAAAATTAAAGGTAAATTAAAAAATGTCCTCTTGAAGAAATGGCGTATTTGTGTTACACTACATCCAAGCCGTAATGGTATTTTTGGAGATTCTGGCGTTTTTCCCCCAGCGTTTTTTGGCTCTGAGGGGCGGCGGCAGAGTGATTTACACGCATTTTTTCTACTTTTCTGCCCGTTTTGGCTGTTTTTCCGGCCATTTAGCCTTGTGGCAATGGGGAAAGTATGGTAAAATAGTGTAAAGATGCCAAAATGGCAGCTTACTTAACTCGTGATGTTGCCGAGTGCGCACTCGGTTGCATAGGTTTTCCCGGTTGCGCAACCGGGAGGAGACCGATTATATTCGTTTTTTCATTTGAAGGGAGTAATTCATTATGATGATGCCTGCAAACTTCTCTGCTGTGAACGCAGAGGTCGTCTACGGCGGCGCCGTGGCTGACTACCTGCCCAACGCTTGGACTGCTGCTAACGTCAAGACCCTGTCCACCAACGTCCTGACCATCCTGAGCAACAGCTTCACCAAACTGCTGGTGGGTGCTACCCTGGGTACCATGTTCAGTGGCAGCTGGGGCGACGACGGCGTGAAGCTGTTCGGCGACAACGGCACTTTCTCCGGTCTGTACAATGTTAACCGTCTGCCCGGCGGTGAGGCTCAGACCTTCGGCAACAAGATCATGACCACTCTGGGTCTGGCTGCTTCTGTCTACACTCTGGGTACCACCCCCGTCAAGAGCTACGCTGGCGCTCAGAAGATTATCACTGTCACTCCCGGTGACAATAACTTCTAATCAGATTTCCTGATTTAAGTCCAGCCTAAAGGGGCGGCGAATCGAAAGATTCGCCGCCCCTTTTTTGCTGCCTTTCTGTTACCAAACTGAGACTTTTTTCACATTTTTTTCAAAATTTAAGGGTTTATTAAAAATTGTCCTCTTGAAGAACCCGTCAGAATGTGTTATACTATGCCCAAGGTTTGGGAGACGGTACGTCAAAATCCCCTCTCCGGGCCGGTCAAAATGATCAAAGGGTAGGCGCTCCCTTCTTTTGATAGCAGCTACTCTCTGCCCCGCTTTGCCGCAGGGCAGTGCGAGGCAGAGAGTTGTATGCTGCTTTATGGGAGAAGCGGGTGAGGCGTCAGGAATGGAAGCCCTTTCTTCTTCGCCAAATCGTCCTCAGCCACAAGGCGGGCGTTTTGAAATAGAAACCACAAAGGAAGCATCTATGCGTTATACCTATGTCCGGCAGCACGATACCACAGACTGCGCTGCCGCCTGTCTCGCAATGGTGTGCCTCCATTACAAAAAGGAGATCACCATCACCCGCCTGCGGGACATGATGGGTACCGACCTGAAAGGCACAAACCTGACCGGTATGGAAAAGGCAGCGCAGGAGCTGGGATTCAGCACCGCCGCCGTCCGCGTAGACCGGGAAAACTTCCTCAGCGAATTCACCACTCCCTGTATTGCACAGGTCATCACCGACGAGGGTCTGGCCCACTTTGTGACGGTCTTCAAGAAGACCACCATCAAAGATGACGGCGAGCGGCGTCGGCATATGCTCCGGCAGGAAGAGGAGCGCAAGAAGTGCGTTGACGAAGGAAAGAAGTTCAAATGCCGCGACTACGTCATCATCGGCGACCCGGCAAAAGAGCTGAAAAAAATCTCACTCGATGAGTTCTGCAAGAACTTTACCGGTGTTCTGCTCCTGATGACCCCGACTTCGGAGTTCAAGGCAGGCAAGCAGAAACAGGGCAGCATGGTCAAGCGTTTCCTCGACCTGCTGCTGCCGCAGAAGAAGCTTTTCTTCTACGCCATCCTCAGCTCGGTCATCATGACCGTTCTGGGTATCGCATCCTCGATGTATAACAAGATCCTGATGGATGAGATACTCCCCTACGGTCTGAAGAGCCTGTTGGTGGCTGTTATTCTGGTGTTCAGCATCGTGAGCGTCACCAGCGCACTCATCAGTATGGTGCGGCAGTGGGTGCTCATCTATCTGTCCATCAAGGTCGATATTCCCCTGATGCTGGGCTACTTCGGGCATGTTTTCAAACTGCCCATGAAGTTCTTCGCCACCCGCAAGACCGGCGAGATCACCACCCGCTACTCCGACGCCAGCACCATCAAATCGGTGTTCACCAGCATTGCGCTGAGCGTCGTGATGGATGTCGTGATGGCCTGCGTCACCGGCGTCATCCTCTTCCGGATGAATGCCACCCTCTTCTCTATTTCGATCTTCACTACCCTGCTGAGCATCCTGTTGGTGTTCATCTTCAAGCAGCCCTTCAAGCGCATCAACGAAGAGACCATGCAGCAGTCTGCTATCCTCAACAGCCAGATGATCGAGAGCCTTCGCGGCATCGAGACCGTCAAGTGCAACGCCGAAGAGGACCGTGAGCTGGAAGCTCTGGAGCGGGAATACATCAAGAGCCTGAAGATCAGCCTGCGCTCCAGCAAGATCAGCACGGTGCAGTCCCTGATCTCCACCCTCATCACCACCATCCTCGGCATGGTCACCTCTTATGTGGGTATCATGCAGGTGCTGAATGGTGAGATGACGCTGGGCGGCTATATGGCATTCAGCACTCTTTCCTCTTACTTTACGAACCCGGTCAGCGAGCTGGTCAGCCTGCAGATGTCCATCCAGCAGGCTCAGATCTCCATCAAGCGTCTGACCGAGATCATGGATTATGAGTCCGAGCAGGATGAGACCCGCGAATACACCGAGATGGAAAAAATCGACGGTGACATTGAGTTCAAGGATGTTTCGTTCCGTTACGGCAGCCGTTCCCCGGCCCTGAGCCACGTCTCCTTCACCATTCCCTATGGCAAGAAGGTGGCCCTCGTGGGCAGCAGCGGCAGCGGCAAATCCACCATCACCAAACTCCTGCTCAAGTATTATGAGCCGGAAAGCGGTACCATCAGCGTAGGCGGCGTCGATCTGGACGAGTACAGCAATGCATCCGTCCGCCGTGCCATCGCTTATGTCCCCCAGAACGTCGAGCTGTTCAGCAAGACCATCTACGACAACATTCGCATTTCCCGACCGGAAGCCAGCCTCGATGAGGTCAAGGCCGCTGCCAAGAAGGCAGATGCCCACGAGTTCATCCGCAAGCTGCCGCTGCAGTACAACACCTATCTGGAAGAAGCCGGCAACGGCCTCTCAGGCGGTGAGAAGCAGCGCCTTGCACTGGCCCGCGCCTTCCTGAAGGATGCGAATCTCTATATCCTGGACGAATCCACCAGCAGTCTGGACTTTGGCACAGAGAATACCATCTTTGATATGATCTACAACCAGCTTGCAGACCGCTCGATGCTGATCGTCGCCCACCGCCTCTCCACCATCCGTGATTGTGACCTCATCCTGGTCATGGACCACGGCGAGATCGTAGAGCGCGGCACCCACGAAGAGCTGCTGGAAAAGCAGGGCAAATACTACGAGCTCTGGAGCCTGCAGCAGGGCATCTTCCGCGATAAGAAACGCGGGTCGAAGCCCGCAGCCCCCGTCTCTGCCGCCAAGGTGGTGGAGGACGAGGACGATGGCGAGTCCATCACCTACTAATTCGTTGCAGCTGCGTGCGCACGCAGTTACATAAATGGCTTTTTGGCTGGATGCGCATCCGGAAACTGAGCCGACTAAATTTGTTTTTCATTCATTTGAAGGGAGTAATTCATTATGATGATGCCTGCAAACTTTACTGCTGTTAACTCTGAGGTCGTCTACGGCGGCGCTGACCTGTTCTCCATCCTGGCTGACTCCACCGCTCCTATCTGGAACGCTGCTAACGTCAAGACCTTCAACACCAACCTGCTGACCATCCTGAGCAACAGCTTCACCAAGCCCCTGGTTAACGCTACCATGGGTACCATGTTCTCTGGCGTCTGGGGCGATGACGACGCTACCGACAAGAAGGTTCTGTTCGGCGATGACGGCACCGTGAGCGCTCTGTACAAGAACAACGGCAATGACATGACCTTCGGCAACAAGGTCATGAAGACCATCGGCCTGGCTGCTTCTGTCTACACCCTGGGCACCACCCCCGTCAAGAACTACATCAGCGAGACCGTCGTTGGCATCAAGGGTGACGAAACCGCCATCTAATCAGTAACCCCTAAAATCTGAAGTGTGTTTCGTCCGGCTGCTCTCGGGCCGCCGGATGATAATGCCTCGTAATGGTATGCCCGGAGGCACCTGCCTCCGGGCATACCTTATTTTTTTATAAAATTTACAGTTTGGCTCTTTATTCCGCACCGCCAAACCGTTATAATAAATTGATGCCTATATTCATCATGGGATGAGTAATAGGTGATAACAAAATATGAAGTCAGCCGATGCGCAGAGGCTTCTCCCTGCCCTGTAAAGTCTCTCCCTTTGGGCGAGACTTTGCGAGAAGGTCAGGCTTCAGCCTTTAACTTCACGTTTTGTTATTGCCTATTACAAGCAATGAAACCAAGAACAGGTGGTATAAAATCATGAGAGAGATCCAGACCGCAGAAAACAAGACCCTCAAGCTGACCAATGTGGTCAGCCGCCGCATCCAGCCCGAAGAGTTCAACAATATGCAGATCGTGCTGACCCAGATGCACAACTTTATCAAGAGCAACGGCGCACAGCCCCTCGGCCCCCTCGTGCAGTGCATCAAACTGCCCGCCGGCCCCAACCCTCAGCCCGAAATCTATATGATGCAGCAGGCCACCCAGCTCATCCCCCGCATGGAGGCCGGCTACTCCATGGACGCTGTGCTCCGCGTGCGCAACTGCCTGTATGCCCACTACGTCGGACCCATGAGCCAGAGCGGCCTCGCCTCCCAGAAGCTGAACATCATGGCTTTTGAGCATGAGCTCGAGCTGACCGGCACTGTCTACACCATCTTTGTCAATCAGGATGATGACGAGGGCGTTGTGGATACCTTTATGGAGACAAAGTAATATGACGACGACCATCCGCGACATCAACGAGCTGCAGGACCGCCGCATCATGATGGAGAAAAAGCTGCCGCCTTTCGGCTACGCGCTCATTCTCCTGACGGCTGCCCTCATCCTCTTCCTCGTGGTGTGGAGCACAAAAAACTACCGCACCTACGTCAGTCAGTCCAGCGGCTCGGTGCAGGCCGCCAACAAGACCTACATCATGTCCAGCTACTCCGGCTCCATCACTGAGCTGAACATCGCCGAGGGTACCTACGTCAATGAGGGCGACCTCATCGCTCACATCAAGAGCACCGACCTCGACATGCAGCAGGACAGCATCCAGAGCCAGCTGGACATCTACAAAAAGCAGAAGAGCCAGTACGAAAAGCTGGTCAAGTCCATTCAGGACGACAAGAACTACTTCAGCGAGACGGACATTGACGACCAGCCCTACTACTACCAGTACGAGACTTACAAGAGTCAGGTCGCCCAGAAGGCCTTCGACGCCTCGCCCTATCAGGCCGCAGGCTACTCCGACGAGCAGATCAAGGCCCTGATGGAGCAGAACCAGAGCGAGGTGGAGGCCCTGTATTACTCTACCCTGCAGTCGATCTCTGCCAGCCTGACCAGTGTGCAGAGCAACATCGACAATCTGCAGAGCCAGATGGACGCCCTGAGCACCGGCGCCAACGACTACTACATCTATGCCCCCACCTCCGGCGTCATCCACATGGACACGCCCTATAAGGTGGGCATGGTGCTCAGCGCCGGCACCCCGCTGGCCACCGTCGCCAGCGAGAACAGCGACCTCGAGGTGGTGGCTTACGTCACCCTCAACGACAGGCCGCTGCTCCATGTGGGCGACCCCTGCAAGATCGCCATCACCGGCCTGTCGGAGTATTCCTACGGCACCCTGACCGGCACTGTTACCTCCATCGACAGTGACGTGACCTCCAGCACCAACGGGTCCTACTACAAGATGACCATCAAGCCGGACAACACCTATGTCGTGAGCACCAGCGGCGACAAGGTGGATCTTTCCAACGGCATGAGCGTCACCGCCCGTGTGGAGTACGATGAACTGACTTACTTTGACTATGTGATGGAGGCCCTGGGCGTGCTGTTCCGCTAAGCGCCCGCCGATTCCACGCCCAAGAGGTACGAAAGAATGAAACTGAACCCGAAACAGCTGGCCGCCAGCGCGGCTCTGCTGGGTGTGCTGGCCTGTGCCGCCGCCCTGCCTGCGTCGGCTGCCGGCCCTGTTACCACGCCGCTGGCCCTCACGCTGCCCAAGGTGAGCTTTCCCTGGGATAAAGTTACCGCCGAGAGCATCGAGACCGGCAGCTACGATGCCGCCCCGCTGGCGGGCACGGCCCAACAGCTCTCCCCGGTGACCCCCCCCGCCAATGCCGCCAGCAAGAACGGCGTGACCTATGTCTCTGATAACCCCAATGTTGTCTCGGTGGACAGTGAGGGCGTGGCGCAGGCTGTGGGCCTGGGCACGGCCAACATCACCGCCACCTGCGGCGGGGTGAGCTGCACCTATACCATCACCCCCCAGCCGGATACCAGCATGATCGCCACCGAAATGGATATCACCCTTGCATCCAGTACCATTGCCGTGGGCGAGACCACCAGCCTTTCGCTGGCGGTGCTGCCCACCTCGGCAGCCAACTATATCAACGTCAGCCTGAGCTCTTCCAATGAGAAGGTGGCCACTGTCAACAACTTTGGCAAGGTGACCGGCGTTGCCCCCGGCAAGGCCACCATCACCGCCACGGACGGCAACGTGAGCTGCACGGCCACTGTTACGGTGGTTGCGGCCAACACCAGCACCGTCTCCAGCCAGTCCATCTCCCTGAACACCAACTATGTGGTGCTCAAGCCGGGCTCCTCCAAGACCATCACCGGCAAGGTGTCGCCGGCCTCTGCCAGCCAGAGCCTGACCTTCAAGAGCCAGGACAAGAGCATTGCCACCGTCAGCGGTTCCGGTGTCATCACCGGCGTTGCCACGGGTGCCACCTCCGTGGTGGTCTCCAACGGCACCGCCTCCACCTCGGTCACGGTCATCGTCAACCGCACCGCATCCACCTCCGGCAGCAGCAGCGATACCAGCGGTGAGGGCACCGAGGACAACGTCACTACCGATGCCACCGTGGCCGCTATCCAGAACGCCGCAGGGGAGGAAGTGTCTCTCTATCAGAGCGACGTGCCTGCCATTACCGGCGAGATCCTGAGCGCCCTGCGCACCACAGGCCGCAGCCTGATCGTGCTGGGCGAGGATTATACCCTGCGGATCGATGGCACCAGCATCAAGAGCACCCAGGGCGGGTTCAGCACCGCCCTGACCTTTGCCCCCGATGAAAACGGCATGAGCTTCCAGCTGGGCGAAAGCGGCGCGCTGCCCTGCGTGGTACAGATCACCCTGACCGGTGAGAACGCCGCTTACAGCCGCCTGTATCTGCACAACACCGCCAGCGAAAAGTGGCAGTTCCTGAACAGCTACAAGGATGGCACCATCACCGCCGATACGGCTGGCAGCTACCTGCTGACCAACCAGAATCTGCGCTTCACCAATATCAACTGGACCTTCTTCATCGCCGCCGGTGCGCTGACCGTGGTCTGCCTGATCGTGTATATCGCCGTCAAGAAACGGTATTGGTTCTGGTAAGTATAACTGTGCGTAATAAAACCTCCCGCTCATTCGAGTGGGAGGTTTTGTGTTATAACAATGTTTCGTAATTCTGACGGCCATAGAAGAATCGAAGCAGGTAAACAGTCTTTTGTGCTTCATCCACACGGTAGATCAGCAGATAATGCTTGATGACAGCTTTACGGTAGCCTTTGGAAGAAAGCCGAGGGTCGCGGCACTGCTCGTAGAGATAGGGCATCTGCTCCAGTGCGGTGTAACACTTCTCTACCTCATTTGCAAAGGCTGTGGCGGCTGTCGGGTTTTCCAGCGATAAGGCAAGGTAGGACAGGATCGCATCCAGGTCTGCCTGTGCAAGGGCTGTTTCAACCAACTTATATGCCATAACGGGCTCTCAATTCCTGCAAGGCGCTGCGGGCATCCAACGTCTGCCCGGCTTCCACCTGCTGCTCGGCAGCATCCAGCTTGGCGTAAGCGTCCAGAAGCTGCATCTTTTCTTCATAGGCTTCCATGCTCATAATGACCATATCGCCATAGCCATTTTTGGTGATATAGACAGGTTCTTTGGATTCACTGCACATCTGGGAGACAGCGGCAGTGTTTTTGAGGTCGCGGATCGGAATAATACGCGGCATGATATCAGCTCCTTTCTGTGGCTTTATTATACCATAATAATACCACGCTCGCAAGACTGGTCTGTACTTGACAATCAAAATACAATGTGATATGATTTTGATATCAGAAAAAACTTCCGAACCCTGTAAAGGAGGGACATTTTATGGAAGAGAAGATCTTACAGACCAAGAAGAACGGCATGACCATGCTGCTGCTGACCCTGCTGGGTTATGTGGCTGCGGTTGTGGTGGGCGGCATCGGTTTTGTAATGCTGTATACTGCCTTCCTGGGTTTTATCCCGCTGGCGATCGCTGTCATCTATGCCATCATCGGTATTTTCCTGTTCGCGGGCCTGAAAGTCCTCAAGCCCGAGGAAGCGCTGGTGCTGACCCTGTTCGGCGATTACATCGGCACCCTGAAGGGACAGGGCTTTTACTGGGTGAACCCCTTCTGCACCGCCGTCAACCCTGCCGCCGGTACCCGCCTGAGCCAGAGCGGAGACGTGAACAGCAAGGAGAACAGCGTGGCTGCGCTGTTTGGCAATAACGGCCAGAATGCTCAGATGAGCGTCGAGTCCATGAGCAAAAAGATCTCCCTCAAGATGATGACCCTGAATAACTCCCGCCAGAAAATCAACGATTGTCTGGGCAATCCGGTGGAGATCGGCATTGCGGTCATCTGGCGCGTGACCGATACCGCCAAGGCTGTGTTCAACGTGGATAACTACAAGGAATACCTCTCCCTGCAGTGCGACAGCGCCCTGCGCAACGTGGTGCGGGTGTACCCCTATGATGTTTCTCCCAACGTGGACACCACCGGCGACGGCGTGGCCGACGAGGGCAGCCTGCGCGGCTCCTCCGAGGTGGTGGCAGCCCGCATCCGGGACGAGATCCAGAAGAACGTGGCCGAGGCAGGTATCGAGGTGGTGGAGGCCCGCATCACCTATCTGGCCTATGCACCGGAAATTGCAGCGGTCATGCTGCAGCGCCAGCAGGCCAGCGCCATCATTGATGCCCGCAAGATGATCGTGGACGGCGCTGTGGGCATGGTGGAAATGGCGCTGGATCGTCTGAACGAGAACAAGGTAGTGGAACTGGACGATGAGCGCAAGGCGGCAATGGTATCCAATCTGCTGGTGGTGCTGTGCGGCAACCGCGATGCCCAGCCCATCGTGAACAGCGGTAGCCTGTACTGATGGCCGAGCCGAAAAAACAGGTGCCCCTGCGCCTGAACGCCAAGCTCTACGATGCCCTTGCCGCTTGGGCAGAAGATGACTTCCGCTCGGTGAACGGGCAGATCGAATATCTGCTTACCGAGTGTGTGCGTCAGCGCAAAAAGAACGGGAAATATGTCTCCGACCAGCTGGATGTCCCGCCGGAGCTGGATCTCCATTGAAGAACCCGTAAAAAAACGTTTGGAGCGCGCCGCAGAGCACGCCAAACGCAAATTATTCACAAGGCCGCTGCACAAGACCGGTGCAGCGGCCTTGTGTTTGTCGGGGAAAAACCGTGCCTTCCGGCGGGAAGCGGGGACAAATGAGCGCTGATTTGATATATCAATTGAGCGCGCAATGCTCCGGTATTTCGTCGAAAAAGGCGACCGAAGCTGCGGAAATGACTTGAAGAGACAGGAGAAGATGGACATATATCTGGGCGAAAACGTTTCTTTTTTGGGTTTTTCCGGAAAAAAACTTGCCTAAAAGTTTGCGGCGTGCTAAACTAACAGCGGGGAATTGTTTTGCGTAAGCAGATAGGGGGTGAAGCTATGAAAATACTGGTTGTGGATGACGGTCAGCTTGCGATCAATTCGCTGATCCGCATCCTGTGCCGGGTGGCACCGGACTGTGACTATATCAGTGCCATGACGACTGACGATGCCCTGACGTGGATGCGGCAGGGCCCGATGGATGCTGCCTTTTTGAACCTGGAAATGCCGGGCATGAATGGCCTTGCCCTTGCCCGCATGATCCAGAAATTGCAGCCCCGCTGCAATATCATCGTGGTCACCGAGCACCCGGAGTATGCGCTGGAAGCATTGCAGATCTTCGTCAGCGGTTTTCTGCTCAAGCCCGCCAACGAGGCGGATGTGCGCAATGTGCTGGAAAATCTGCGCTACCCGCCGGAAACGGCACCTGTGGGCATCAAGATCCAGTGCTTCGGCAACTTTGAGATCTTTGTGGGCGGACGTCCGCTCTCCTTCAAGCGCAGCAAAAGCAAGGAGCTGCTGGCCTACCTTGTGGACCGCAACGGCGCCACCTGTACCAACGGCGAGATGCTGGCTGTCCTGTGGGAGGATAAGCCCGATACCGCCTCGCTGCACAGCCACCTGCGCAATTTGATCTTTGACCTCAGCCATACGCTGGAGGATGCAGGGGTCAACGGGCTGCTGGTACGCGGCCGCAGCACCTTGGCGCTGGATACCAGCAAGGTGGACTGCGATTATTATAACTTCCTGCGGGGAGACCGCTCAGCCTTCAACTCCTACCGGGGCGAGTATATGACCCAGTATTCCTGGGCAGAGGTTACCCGCTCGGCGCTGCGCCAGCAGGCCGCAGCTACGCCCAAAAGCGGGTCTATCCCAAGCTATTACGTCCCGCCTACGGGCTTTTAAAATTGCATAAAACGCCAAAGGCTGCTGCGCAAACGATGCGCAGCAGCCTTTATCATTCTCTTAAAATCGTTCCAGCTCCAGCAGATATTCCTTGATCTCCAGTCCCTCGGCGTAGCCGGTCAGGCTGCCGTCTGCGCCGATGACCCGGTGGCAAGGCACCACGATGCACAGCGGGTTGCGGTGGCAGGCGCTGCCCACGGCGCGGCTTGCCTTGGGTTTGCCCAGCGCCGCCGCCAGCTGGCCGTAGGTGCGCACCTCCCCGTAGGGAATCTTGTGCAGCTGCGCCCATACCGCCTGCTGAAAGGGCGTGCCCTTTGCTGCCAGCGGCAGGTCGAACTCCCGGCGCACCCCGGCAAAATATTCGTTCAGCTGCTCCTCTGCCTCCTGCAGCAGGGGCGTTTCCACCACCCTGCGTGGCAGCGGCTCCAGCTCCGGCGCACCGTCCGGGCAAAAATGTACCCCGCACAGTGCGTCGTTTTCCTCCTCCAGACAGATGGCACCAAGGATGCTGTTGATGTACCAGACGTTCAAAACCGGCCTCTTCCTTTCCTGTAAGAATGTGCTATACTGGTATTATCTTAACACAAAAATTTCCGTGAGGAAAGGGGCGTTTCAACTATGGTCAAGGCACTGGAAGACATTATTGCAAAAAGCAGCAGCATCGTCTTTTTCGGCGGCGCGGGCGTTTCTACGGAAAGCGGTATCCCGGATTTCCGCAGCGTGGACGGCCTGTACCACCAGAAATACGACTACCCGCCCGAAACCATCCTCAGCCATACCTTCTGGGAGAAAAAACCGGAGGAATTTTACCGTTTTTACCGCGACAAGCTGATCGTAAAGGGTGCAAAGCCCAACGCCGCCCATCTGCGGCTGGCAAAGCTGGAGCAGCAGGGCAAGCTGCGGGCTGTGGTCACCCAGAATATTGACGGCCTGCATCAGGCGGCAGGCAGCAAAACCGTGTACGAGCTACACGGCAGCACCCTGCGCAACTACTGCACCCGCTGCGGCAGGTTCTACGATGTGGATTTCATCGCAAACAGCACCGGTGTGCCCCGCTGCACCGAGTGCGGCGGCATCGTAAAGCCGGACGTGGTGCTTTACGAAGAGGGCTTGGACGAGGAGGTACTGTCCGGCGCAGTGGATGCCATCCGCCATGCCGATACCCTCATCATTGGCGGCACCAGTCTGGTGGTGTACCCCGCCGCCGGGCTCATCCGGTATTTCCGGGGCGATAATTTGGTGGTCATCAATATGCAGCCCACCGGGGCGGATGCCTCTGCCGACCTGTGCATCGCAAAGCCCATCGGGCAGGTGCTGAGCGAGGACATCTCGCTGGACTGATTTTTGCACTGTAAGGCGCGCTGTTTCGCGCCGGTTCGCGCGCAGTTTTCCGTATGCTGATGGAAAGAACATCAGAACGGAGGAACTGCAAATGATCCAGGTATGTGACCCGCCGCGTCAGCGGCAGGTACGGCGGCTTTCCGCCGAAGAATTTTTTACATTGGTGCGCTGCGGTGGGGCGGGGTTTTACCGCCCCTGCTCCGAGGTGCTGCGGATGCTGACCGCAGGCGAGGCGTGGGGCACAGCCGGGGCAGCGCTGCTGGTGCTACCCCTTACCGCCGATACCGCCGCCGCAGCGGCATTGCGCAACTGGCTGGGACGTCGGCAGCTGGAGGGCGGCTGCCTGCTCACCCCGCCGGTAAATACCGGCGAGGAGCTGCCCGCCCGGCTGGTGGAAATTGCCGCAGCCCGGGCAGACCGGCTGCGCCGCAAGGGCACGGCATGGGCGGTGGTAGAGTGCACCGAAACGGCGGCAGCGCTGTTGCCGCTGTATTTTCGGCAGGGCTTCGGGCTGCGGGCGCTGCGCCCGCTGGAAAGCCTTGCGCCCTGCTTTTTGCTGTGCACCGGCTGCGCGCCCGTCCGCACTGCACCGGTGTGGGTGCCGCTGGAGGACAGGGTACAGCTGGCGCTGCTGCTGGCAAAGGGCTATGCCGCGCTGGACAGCCGCCCCTACGGCGGCAGTCTTGCACTGGCGCTCTATCCGCTGAAAGAAACGGAATAACGTAAACCAGAGAGGGAATGGGAAATTATGAAGGCAGTGATTCTGGAAAGCTATGTGATGGAAGAAGGGGACTTGGACTGGTCCGGGGTAAAGGCACTGGTGCCGGACACCACCAGCTATGTGCGCACCGACTACGCCGACATCGCGCCCCGCATCGGGGATGCAGAACTGGTGCTCATCAACAAGTGCCGCATTGACGAAGCAGTGCTGGCGCAGTGCCCGAACCTCAAGTGGGTGGGTATCATCGCCACCGGTACGGATAATATCGACCTTGAAGCCTGCCGCCGCCATGGGGTGGCAGTGGCCAACGTGCCAGGGTACTCTACTTATAGCGTGGCCCAGATGACTTTTAGCCTGCTGCTGGCCATCTGCCAGTGCGCCCAGCGGTACGACCGGGCAGTAAAGGCCGGATACTGGCAGCTGGGCATCCCGGCAGAGTACGGTCTGCTGCCGCAGGTGGAGCTGCTGGGCAAGACCTTTGGCATCTACGGCTACGGCAGCATCGGCCGCCAGACCGCCCGCATTGCAAGGGCCTTTGGCATGGAGGTGCTGGTGTGCACCCGCACGGTGCGCCCGGAGTACGCCGCCGATGGGGTGGAATTCGTGGACTTTGACACCCTGCTTGCCCGCAGCGATGTGCTCAGCCTGCACTGCCCGGCCACCCCGGAAACCCGCGGGCTGGTCAGCCGGGAAGCCCTTGCAAAAATGAAGCCCGGTGCCATTCTACTGAACACTGCCCGGGGCGCACTGGTGGACGAGGAAGCCGTAGCCGATGCGCTGGAAAGTGGCAAGCTTGCCTTTTACGGCGCCGATGCCTTTGCCACCGAGCCACTGCCGACCCAAAGCCGTCTGCGCGGCCTGCCGGGCGCGGTGCTCACCCCGCATATCGCATGGACCACCAAGGAAGCATTGCAGCGGCTGATGGATATCACCACCGGCAACCTGCGCAGCTTTCTGGCCGGGAAAGGCGAGAATATCGTCAACCCTTGATTTTGGCAGGGCACTGTACTATACTGTTCCATGATTTCAGGCTCTCCCGGCAAAGGAACTGCCGTAAAATAACGTATGCACAAGAGCATCCGGCAGCTTTGCCGCTGCTCTGAGGGAGGTAAAAATGAGTTACGCCATCGTATTCAGCAGCAAAACCGGCAACACCGCACTGCTGGCACAGACCCTGCAGGAGCAGCTGCCGCAGGCAGACTGCTGCTATTTCGGCGCACCGGACGCTGCCGCGCTGGCAGCAGACACCCTGTATGTGGGTTTCTGGACGGATAAGGGCAAGGCTGACGCCGACACGCTGGATTTCTTGCAGCAGCTGCACGGCAAGCGGGTATTCCTGTTCGGCACCGCAGGCTTTGGCGGCAGTGCGCCCTACTTCGAAAAGATCCTTGCCGCCACCCGGAAGGCGCTGGATGGCAGCAACACTGTCATCGGCAGCTTTATGTGTCAGGGCAAAATGCCGGTGTCCGTCCGGCAGCGGTACGAGGCCATGAAGGCAAAGCCTTTGCACATCCCCAATCTGGATGCCCTGATCGAAAACTTCGATAAGGCGCTCTCCCACCCGGACGCCGCAGACCTCGAGCAGCTGAAACAGGCTGTAAAGTGAGTGAAAAAGAGCGACCGCACATTGTTTTGTGCGGCCGCTCTTTCTGTATAAGCTATATAGGACAAACGCTAGTCAATGGTGGTTTTGGTGCGCCCGATGCCGATGACGGCGGTGGAGATCTTTTTCCAGCTGTCGCAGCCGCACACGCCGTCCACCCGCAGGCTGGTGCGCTTCTGGTAGCCGCGCAGAGCCTGCTCGGTGCGGGCACCAAAGACGCCGTCGATACGGGTGCCAGTCTGGTAGCCAAGGGTGGAAAGTGCGTCCTGCAAAATCATGACATAGCAGCCCCGGCTGCCCCGGCGCAGGGTGGGGTAACCGGCGGTGGTGCCGCTGCAGGCCGGGGTGCCATAGCGGCGGTCAAAGTGCACCCATGTGGGGGTCTGGCTCAGCGGTTCCACATAGCCCCATGCGCCGGAAGCACGGGCGGCGTTATAAATGGCGGTGCGCTGGCGCTGGTCAAGGCTTTGCCCCACATCGAACGCTACCCCCGCGTAGTGCTGGCTGCGGGTGCCGTGGCCACCCTCCCAGATGCGGCGGAAGGCGTACCCCACTGGGATGCCCCTGCCGTATTTGCGGCGGGTCAGGTTCCACGCCTCCATGGCGGCAATGGTGGTCCATAGGGTAGGACTGGCCGATTTGCCCCGGAACTCCCGCAACCGCAGGGTGGTCAGAGTGCTGTAAGGCATGGGGTCGTTCTCGTTCAGGTTTGCGTAGGTGTACACCTTGTTTTCGTAGGCGTCATAGATCAAAAGGCGTGCCATCCCTCATTCCTCCTTCTCGCAGCCGCAGGGGTCAGTACACTGGGCTTGCAAGGCGTGCCATGTTTCGCGGTACACGATGCCGTTTACCGGCTGCAGCCCCGCCTGCTGCTGGACAGCCCGCACGGCAGCGGCGTCTGACGCGCCAAAGCGGTTGTTATCGGCCACATAGCCCTCGCCGCAGGAAAGCTGTGCCCGGCGGTTGATCCAGCGCTCCACCTGTCCTACCTCCTGCCCGGCGCTGCCTTCGGCGATGGCGCGTCCCGGGTAAGTGGTGCCGGGAGGGGTGTCTCCATCGGGATTCGGGGCATGGGCGGCCAGCTGCAAGCTCAGCGCTTCCACCGCCGTCCATGTGTCGGCATCGGCAATGCCGGTCTGCTCCAGCCCCAGCAGCTGCTGGGCGCTGCGGGTGGCGGTGGCAGTTTCCTCGGTATAACGGTCGGCAAGGGGCGGGGCTTCCACACTGGAAAAATAATAGGCGATGCGTAGCAAAAGCAGATTGTAGTACAGCACCGCCTTGCCGCTGCTGCCCACCGTCAGCGGGGCGCCGGGGTAGGGCAGACGCTTTAAGGTGACCACCGGGCCGGAAGAGCGCAGCTGGCTGGCGCGGCCATAAAGGGAGTTCCATGTGGTGCGCCCCACTACGCCGTCCACGGTAAGCCCCGCAAACCGCTGGTACGCCCGCACCGCCCGCTCGGTATCTGCGCCGAACTTGCCGTCAATGCTTACCGACGGGATACTGCTCTCGTAGGCGCTCATGAGGTAGAGATAGAATTGCAGCTCCCGCACCGCCGTGCCGGTGGAGCCGGTGCGCAGTACGCCCGGGTACTCCCCGGGGCGCAGGGAAGAGGAGAGCAGCCGGTTGGCAATATCGTTGTACACCTCGTACAGCTTTTGCCATGTGGTGCGCCCCACCACGCCGTCTGCCGTCAGCCCGAAGTAGCGTTGGAACCGCCGAACAGCCGCCGCCGTGCCCGCGCCGAATTTTCCGTCCACAGTCACGCTTTCAAGGCTCGTGTACACGGTGCGGGCGATCTTCAGCCAGAACTGCACCAGCCTCACATTCTGCCCGGAGGCACCCTCCCGCAGCGGCGTGCCGGGGTAGGCGTTGGGGGTGCCGTTGTCGGACTGGATGCTCAAAAACTCATCGTACAGCTCCTTCCAAGTGGTCTGCCCCACTATGCCGTCCACCGTAAGGCCGTACTTGCGCTGGAAGGCACGTACCGCATTGGCGGTGGCGGTGCCGAATACGCCGTCCACTTTTACGGATGGAATGGCGCTGTCGTACTGCGCCAGCGTGTTCAGCCAGAACTGTACCTGCTCCACCGCGCTGCCGGAAGCACCGGTGCTCAGCACCGTGCCGTTCCATGTGCCGTTGGACAGGGTGCCGGTGGAAGTCTCGCCCTCGCTGGTCAGCTCGGCGAGGTCCTTTACCGATACATAGATGTAGCTGATCTTGTACCATGTCTGCCGCCCCACCACGCCGTCGGCGGTCAGATTGAACTGCTTCTGGAACGCCCGCACCGTGGCGGCCATCCGGCTGCCGAATACGCCGTCTACCGTCAGTTTGCCAAGGAAGGGATAGTCCTTGGTGATGCGGTTCAGCTGCCTTTGCAGGGTGAAAACCGCCGTGCCGCGGCTGCCCTGCCGCAGCGGCGTGCCGGGGTAGCTTTGCGGGATAGAGCGGATATTTTTGGTGCGCACGATCTCGATGCTGCTGCCGTAGTAGTAGCGTAAGATCTGCAAGGCGCTGCGCCCGTTGTTGGCCAGCGTTACCGTGCCCCACTGCTTGAGCCCGGGGCAGGTGACCGACTTGCCATCGCAGTACTCGGAATAATAGGGGTTCACCGTGCCGCTTTTGCGCAGATAGGTGTTGAAGATGTCGTCCGTGATGCGCACCATCACCTCAAACACCGTGCGTCCGTGGACGTAGTACTGGTCGTAGCTGGTGGAGTTGGTGATGTTGAAGGTGTAGCCCTTGCTGGGGTACCACTCGGTATAGATGCGGTTCAGCGCCAACGAGATCTGGCAGTGGATATTCGCCCGCAGTGCCTGCTCCGGCCATGTGGGATACACCTCGCTGGAGGCTACGTTGGCAATATAATCCCGGAAGGAGACTGTCACGTTGCGGGCGGCAGCTGCCGGTTTGCCCAGATGCACCGTGATATTTTTGGGGATGATGACCTGATCCAGCACCCGGGGCGTGCAGTGCAGCGCCGGCTGCGGGCCGCTGCCGCCGCTGCCGGCAAACAGGGCGTGCGGCGGGATGACGATGGGTGCGTTCGGGATGTCCCGGCCCTCCTCGGTGTCGGGCAGCATCTGGGGCTGTGCCAGCGTCACCTGCCCGGCAAAGATCTGGATGCCCTCAATGCGCACGGTGCGGTAGCCGGGCTTTGCAGCGGTCAGGCTGACAATGGCGTAGGGGCGGGTAGTGTTGTCCTCGTCCAGAGAGAGGGCGCAGGCAGGGGCTTCAACGGGAATATCGGCGGCGCTGCCGGTGGCATCGGTGATGCGGTGCAGGGTAAAGCCGTCCCCCTGCACCGCAACGGTCACCCCCTCCACGGGGGCAGACTGGCGTGCCGCAAAGGCCTGGATGCGGAGAGTTCCGGTGTTTTTCATGGAGATACGCTCCTTTGCTGGTAAAAGTATGCTTCTGCCCCAGCGTATTCCGTCCGGTGCCCGGGCGTGCATGGCAATGCCCGCAGTAAACAAAAAAAGCCGCCCGAAGGCGGCAGGGGAGAATAGCTTATTTGGCGCTGTCCTTGGCAAGGGCGGCGTCAATATTTTTTTGCAGGGCGGCAAGGTTTTCTTCCTTGTCAATGCCGCCCAGCAGGGGCTGGCCCACAACGTTGCCGTCCCGGTCAAAGACGTAGGTGGTGGGGAAGGCCATGATGTTCAGCGCAAACTTACCGGCCTCGCTGCCGGAAGCAAAGTAGATGTTGCGGTAGCTTGCGCCCTTTGCAGCCAGCAGCTTTTTGGCGGCATCAATGCCCTGCTGGTTGCCGTCCAGTGTCTCGGTGTTGATGCCAATCACCTCGCCGCCCTGTGCCTTGACCTTCTCGTTCAGGGCGTTCAGGTCGTCCAGTTCCTCCACGCAGGGCTTGCAGCCGTTGAACCAGAAGTTCACCACCGTAAAGGCGTTGCCCGCAAACAGGCTGTTGTCCACCGGGTTGCCCT
>OLGJ01000705.1_pt1 | contig 18377 bp, 15 predicted proteins | sample 1605431 | NCBI WGS metagenome assembly OLGJ01 (sample SAMEA3888920, study PRJEB22519) | human gut metagenome | biome: human gut; feature: human-associated habitat; material: faeces | place: Denmark | collected 2009
CGATGATGGTCAGCGGGCCGAAGGGGCCGTCGGCGCAGTCGATGCCAAGGCCGGTGCCTGCGGTGGAGCTGTGCAGTTTGCGCAGTGCTTCCAGATAAGCGCGCTCGGCGTCGTTGCACAGGCCGTTGTCCAGCAGATAATCCGCCACCAGACCGATGGCGTTCACCGTGCCCTCCGGCATAGCGGCGTGGCCGGATTTGCCCCAGCCGCGCACCCGCACGCCGTCCCCTTCCGGTTCCAGCGTGATGTTGGGGGCGTTCTTTAGTTTGCGGATATCGGTCTTGACCAGTGCGCTGGCGCGGTCTGGCACCGCGTTGTTGGCAACACCGCCCTCAAACTCTGCAATGACGCCGTTGCACACCGGGCTGACGATCTTGCCGCCGAAGTGACCCTTTTCGCCGTTGCACACCGGGAACTCCGCATCCGGGGTAAAGCAGAACACCGGGGCGGGATAGTTTTCCAGATAGTACTTCACATCGTTCATGTGGGTCTCCTCGTTGTCGCCCACGATGGCACGGATGGGGTAGCGCAGCTGGTAACCCTGCTCCTTGAGGAACTTCAGCGCGTACAGGGTAACGATCATCGGGCCCTTATCGTCCGAGACGCCGCGGCCCAGCAGCCAGCCGTCCTGAATGCGCATCTTAAAGGGGTCTGCCGTCCAGCCGTTGCCCACGGGCACAACGTCCACATGGCAGATGGTGGCCAGATATTTTTCCGGGTCTGCACCGGCCAGCTCGGCATAGCCGATGTAGTTTTCGCAGTTGCGGGTGGCAAAGCCCATGCCTGCTGCCAGTTCCAGCGTCTTGTCCAGCGCGGCCCGAGGGCCTGCGCCGAAGGGTGCGCCCTCCTCCGGGGTGCCCTCCACGCTGTCGATGGCGACCAGCGCTGCAATGTCCTGCAGCAGCTGCTCCTTGTTTTCCGCAATGTATGCGTCAATTTTCTGATTCAGTGCCTGATCCATGTTCTATAACGTCCTTTCTGACCGGGAGCAGATCCCGGTTTTCACAACTGTTACCCAGTTTAACACACTCCGGGCGGAAAAGCTACCGGCATTTTTCACGACAAAAGCGTCCGCGTTTTGTCAGCCTGCCGCAAACAGCCCGCTGAGCGCACCCAGCAGCCCGGCGCTTGCCAAGCCCATGATGATGCCCGCCAGCAGCACACCGCCCATGCAGGCGATCAATACATCCTTGAATTTCATATCCAGAATGGAGGCTGCCAGCGTGCCCGTCCACGCACCGGTGCCCGGCAGCGGGATGCCCACGAACAGCAGCAGTGCCACGGTCATGCCCTTGCCGGCCTTGGCCTCCAGTGCGCGGCCGCCCTTTTCGCCCTTGTTGATGCAAAAGCGGCAGATGGGGCCGATGAGGGGCTTGTGGTAGCCCCAGATGAGGAACTTGCGGGCAAACAGGTAGATGAAGGGCACCGGGATCATGTTGCCCAGCACGCACAAAAGATAGGTGGGCAGCACCGGCAGCCCCATGCCCAGCCCGATGGGGATGGCCCCGCGCAGCTCAATGATGGGCACCATGGAGATAAGGAAGATCAGAAGATAATTTTTCAGCATTGGCTTCTCCTTATATTACAGGTCGATCTGCAGCTCCACCGGGCAATGGTCGGAGCCAAAGATCTCGTTGTGGATCTCGGCGGCGCGGATGCGGTCTGCAATGCGCCGGGAAACGATAAAATAGTCGATGCGCCAGCCCGCGTTCTTTTCCCGCGCGTGGAAGCGGTAGCTCCACCAGCTGTACTTCACCTCGTCCGGGTGCACCACCCGGAAGCTGTCCGCAAAACCTGCCGCCAGCAGCTCGGTCATTTTGGCGCGCTCCTGATCGGTAAAGCCTGCGCTCATGCGGTTGGTCTTGGCGTTTTTGATATCCATCTCGGTGTGCGCTACGTTCAGATCGCCGCACAGGATCACCGGCTTTTTTGCGTCCAGTGCCAGCAGGTACGCCCGGAAGGCGTCCTCCCACTCCATGCGGTAGTCCAACCGCTTCAGCCCGTCCTGACTGTTGGGGGTGTAGCAGTTTACCAGATAAAAGCCGGGGTATTCCAGCGTCAGCACCCGTCCCTCGTGATCGTGCTGTTCCAGCCCGATGCCGGTGGTCACTGCCAGCGGTGCCGTTTTGCACCAGCAGGCTGTGCCGGAATAGCCCTTTTTCTCGGCAGAGTAGGTATATTCGGTGTAGCCCTCCGGCGCAAAATCTGCCTGTCCCGGCTGCATCTTGGTCTCCTGCACCGAGAAGATGTCCGCGTCCAGCGCGGCAAAGCTCTCGGCAAAGCCGTGGGTCAGGCAGGCGCGCAGGCCGTTCACGTTCCAGCTGATCAGTTTCATGCTTTTCTCCTTATTGTTATGCCTGATATTTTGTTTTCCATGCGCCGCTGCGGAAGCGCAGCACAAAGCAGGTCACACGGCAGGTCCAGTCGATGACCATAGCCACCCACACGCCCACAGCGCCCCAGCCCATGCGGACGCACAGCAGATAGCTGAAGCCCAGCCGCCAGCATGCCATGCTGAGGATGGACACCACCATGGTAAATTTCACGTCGTTTGCCGCGCGCAGGGCGTTGGGCAGCACGAAGGACAGCGGCCAGAAGATAATGGCGCAGCCCGCATGGATGGTGACCAGCGTAATGGCCAGCTCCATGGTCTCGCCGGAAAGGGCGTAGATGCCCACCAGCTGCCGGAGGAACAGCAGGATTGCCCCGTTGGAAAGCCCCATGGTAATGTAAGCCCACAGCAGCAGCTTGCGGGTGTAGTAAACGGTCTGCTCGTGGTCGCCGGCACCGATGCAGCGCCCCACCACCGTGATCATGGCCAGACTGATGGCCTTGCCCGGGATGACACCCATGCCGTCCAGATTGTTGGCCACGGCGTTGGCTGCGATCTGCACTGTGCCGAAGGTGGAGATCATGCTCACCACCAGAATGCGCCCGGCCTCGAACAGGCTGTTTTCAAAGGCCGAGGGGATACCGATCCCCAGAATGCGCTTTGCCATGCCGCCGTCCAGCCGCAGGGTCTTGGGCACGGTAAGCACCGCATCCTCCCGGTAGCACTTGCGCAGGATCAGCGCCGCAGCCACCACGCGGGACACCACGCTGGGCCATGCTACGCCGTCCACGCCCATTTTGAAGCCGAAGATGCACACCGCGTTGCCCACGATGTTGATGATGTTCATCAGAAAGCTGATCTGCATGGAGATCTTGGAGTTGCCGATGCTGCGGAACAGTGCCGCACCGCCGTTGTACAGCGCCAGAAACGGGTAGCTGAGGGCGATGATCTGCAAATACTTCACGCCCGCGTCCAGCACGTCAGCGTCAATAGAGCCGTAGAACAGCCGGATCATGGGGCGGGCCAGCACAAAGCATACCACGCCGATCACCACACCGGACAAGCCGCTGAGCAGCAGCAGCTGACCGGCGCTTTTGTCGGCATTCCCGCGCTCTTTTGCGCCCAGATACTGGCTTACCACCACCGCGCCGCCGGTAGCCAGCGCCGCAAACAGCACGATGATAAGGTTATTGATCATATCCACCAGACTGACGCCGGAGATGGCTGCCTCGCCGCAGCGGGACACCATCATGGTGTCGGCCATACCCACCGTCACTTCCAGCAGCTGCTCCACCAGCAGCGGAATGGCCAGTACCAGCAGTTCCTTCTGGCTGAACAGCGGCTCCCGCCCGCCGTTCAGCCTGTTTTTTTCATTGCCATGCAGTAGCTTTGTCATTCGTTTCTCCCCTCCCGGCGCCGGGCGCTTTTCCGGTACGCCGCCGCTGCCCGGCGCGTGCATTTTTCCGGTTGCAGCAGATGTGTCCATCTTAACACACCACCGGCTGCTTGTAAAGCGGTGCAGGCTACATCCCGCGAAAATCCGCTTTCCATGCTTATCTCCCATTGCCTGCCGGTTTTATAAAGGTATCCTGCACGGTTTTCCGGCAGGCTTTCCGTTTTTATGCTTGTTCGTCAGTTTGCCGGGAACTTTCTGTAAAATTTGTGCGTTTCTACAAAAATGCGATTTCCCGCGTATTTTTGGGGAGAAATTTTAAAAAACCTCTTGCAATTTCTGTTCTAAAGTGGTATGTTGTATCCAACAAAAGCGAAACTTGGATACATCTTCTCTTTTGAGCGGCAACTTCGGCTCTGCACACGCCTTTGTTTTTAACCTTGCTATTTTCTTCATTTACCTTCTTATCATTTACCCTGCCTGTCCCGCAAGGGACGAGAAAAGCGATGACCCACCTGCACGGGTCGTCGCTTTTTCTTTTGCCCACAGGGGGGCAGAGTACAAGCCGCAAAAGCACTGCTCTACAAGATGACGTGCCGCAACTGCTTTTCCCTGTCCCGCCCCAAAAAGTTTGTTTGAATAAACATCCCTGCTTTTTCTTGACATCCCTTTGTATGCGTGTTATCTTAATTTCCGTCAATTAGCTTACCCTAACCATCTGAGGGGCTTTGCCCCGCAGTTTTTCTTTGCGCGCAATGTTAGGTTCAGCTAACTATATGGCAGTGCTTTTCTGTCATTGTGATGAAAGGAGTATTTTTCATGAGAACAAAGAAATTTCTTTCCCTGCTGCTGTCGGCGGCTATGGCGTTCAGCCTGCTGACCGCTACCGCCTTTGCAGCAGCCCCCGCCGAGGAGGAAAACGGCTTTTTCGATTTTCTGCTGGGCAAGAAGTACACCTATCTTTATGCTGCCCTGACCTGGGACGAGTACTGGGCAAACGAGAAGGTCTACGCCGCCGGCAGCACTGCCGCCTCTGCGCAGCTGGACAGCCACGAAGAGCAGGACCTTGGCGCGTTTGACGCGGTCTCCCGCGCAACCGTCAACCATGGTCTGCACCGCGGCAGCTTCCAGAGCACTGCTGTCATCTACGCCAAGGACGGCAGCAGCTACACCGTTTCTCACTGGTCGGACGATGGCAAGACCATCTATCTGGCCGATGGCACCACCGTGGGCTGGAACCGCGGCACCATTACCAAGGCCGACGGCTCCACCGTGCAGATGGACCACTACGAGGTGCTGGGCACCAAGTATGTGCCGGTGCGCGTAGCCACCAGCGACCTTGCCGATTTCTGCTCCAAGTACACCGTCGTGGAAAACGGTGGTCAGCTGGTGGGCGGCTACTCTGAAAAGAACCTGACCGCCTACGCCCTGACCGCTGCGGTGGACAAAAACACCAACGGCCTGAAGTACGCAACTAAAAACGGCGACGGCTACACCTTCTCTGCCGCACACACCGGCACCGGCTCCGGCGTGGCAGAAGCCGCCCAGAAGGCTGCCGAGGGCCTTACCGTGAATCTGCGCAGCGGCAGCGACGTGGGCAGCTTTGGCGAGTTTATCCGCGTGGACCTGAACGGCAACTACGGCGAGCTGGGCTCCCGGATGCAGTCTGTGGTGTGGACCTACTACGGCAACGACAGCACCTACACCCACGCCAAGGCCTCCTATGGCACCAAGTTTGCAGCCGACAACTGGATGCACAAGTCCATGGGCATCCAGCTGGGTCTGAGCGATTCCGCCCGCTGCCAGCTGCCGGAGGGCACTGATGGCACCGGCTACTGGACCATCACCATCCGTGCACTGGGCTACGCTGACACGGTGGTCAAGTTCCAGACCACTACCGAGAACCTTGCCAAGCACGAGCTGGCAAGCGATGCCGACCGTGCTGCCCTGCAGGCTGTGGTCGCCGAAGCACAGAGCAAGGCAAAGGCCGCTTACACCGCCGACAGCTATGCCAATCTGGAGACCGAGCTGGCCGAGAGCGTGGAGCTTTTGAGCCGCGAGACCCTGTATAAGGCCGCTGCACTGGAGCAGGTGACCCACCTGACCGATGCCGTGCAGAACCTGAAAGCTGCCTGATCCGGCAAAAAACAGAACACCCAAAAAGCAAGGTCGCTTTATGCAGGCGGCCTTGCTTTTCCGTGTCAGGAGGAGTTGGAATGAACAAAAAACGATGCAACACACTGCTGCCGCTGGTGCAGCTGCTCCCAGCGGTGGCGGCAGCGGCAGCCGTGCTTTTTGCCCTGCCCCGCACCGTGCCGGTGCTGGCTGCCGTGCCGGAAAAACTGACAGCCGTGGTGGAGCAGCCGGTGGAAGCCGCTTTCCCCGAAGCGGAGGAAGAAGCCCTGCCCAAGCTGCCCTATGCCGACGGCGTATACGTCGGCTCTTCCCGGGGCTACGGCGGTGCCGTCCGGGTGCAGGTCACCATGGAAAACGGCAGCATCACGGAGGTGGAGGTCCTGGACGCTTCCCACGAGACAAAGCAGTTTCTGCGGCGCGCCAAGCGGCTTTTGACCACCGTAGTGGATGCCCAGAGCTGGGAGGTGGATGCCATTTCCGAAGCCACCTACACCAGCCGGGGCATTCTGGGCGCGGTGCAGAACGCCCTGACCGGCGAGGTGGTCAACAACCCCCTGCCGCCGCAGCCGAAGCCTGCCGCACCGCTGGTGGTGGAGGAATTTACAGCACCCTCCACCTACCTTGACGGCATCTACACCGCCGAAGCCATAGGCTTTGAGGGCAAAATTACAGTGCAGGTCACGGTGGCAGAGGATAAGATCACCGATATCACAGTTCTGAGCGCCGAGGACGAGGAGGAATATCTTTCCCGGGCAAAGCGGGTCATCCCCGCCATTCTGGAGGGGCAAAGCCCCAACGTGGATGCCGTTTCCGGTGCCACCTATTCCTCCACCGGCATCCTGAACGCCGTCAAGCTGGCATTGGCAAAGGCCGCTATCGCCCCGGCAGAGGAAGCCGCCCCGGAGCAGGCAGCCTCGGAAGAAGTGGTAGAAGAAGCCGCGCCGTCCGAAGCGGCAGAACCCGAGAAAACGCCGGTCACCGCGCCCACCGTGGAGGTGGTGCAGCCGGAGGAAAAGAGCGCTGTTTCCGCGTGGTTCAAGGAAGTGTGGCAGCAGCTTTTCCCGGCAGAAACACCGGACGATTCTGAACCGGAACCGGCATCTTCTGCGGAGGCACTGCCGACATCCGAGGCGGCGCTGCCGCCCGAAGAAACCGAACCTGAAACGGAAGGAGCAGCGGAATGAAATACAAGAATTTTCTCCTCCGGGCGGTGAACCTACTGCTGATTTTGGGGGTACTGTGGCAATACCAGCAGGTGGCGCTGGTCCGGGCTGCGGCGGTAAGCCAGCGCAAGCAGGAGATTGCCGAGGTGGAAGCCTACAACGCTTCCGTTTTGCAGGCGCAGAGCGCAGCACAGGCAGAGCAGAGCCAGAGCGGCTACCGGGACGGCACCTATGAGGGCAGCGCCTTTGGTTTCGGCGATGTCATCCGGGTGTCGGTAACCATCCAAAGCGGAAAAATGACCGATATTGCGGTGCTGGATGCCTCCGGTGAGGATAAGCCCTACTATAAACAGGCGCTGCCTTTGCTGGACGAGATGCTGGCAGTGCAGTCTGCCGAGGTGGATACCGTTTCCGGCGCTACCCTTACGGCAGAAGGTCTTATCGGTGCAGTAGAGGACGCACTGGGAAAGGCGGCAGGATGATGGAAAAAACACAGGCAAAGCCTTTGACGGCGGCGCAGCAGCGTCAGCGGGACAAAAAGCGCCGTACATGGCTGCGCGCCGGGGTGCAGCTGTTCTTCTTTGTGTCCATGCCGGGCGCATTCGTGGCCGGGTTTTCTGGGGTAAAGCAGCTCTTTGTGCACATCGGTGCGGGCGAGGTGCTCTCGGCGGACAGCTTCACCCTTTCCCTGCTGGGGCTGTGCGGCTTCACGTTGCTGTTCGACCGGTTTTTCTGCGGGTACGCCTGCGCCTTTGGCAGCTTGGGCGATGCCGTCTGGGCACTGTCCGGGCTTGTCCAGAAAAAGCTTTTCCACCGCAAAAAGCAGCTCCGTCTGCCGGAGCGGGCGGTGCTTTGGGGACAGAAGGTCAAATATCTGCTGCTGGCAGGACTGGTGGCGCTATATGTGACCCGGCAGGAAAAGCTGCTGACCGGCGCAAGCCCGTGGGAGGTGTTTTCCCGCCTGACGGCACTGCGTCTGCCGCCGGAGGGCTTCGGCGTGGGCATCGCGCTGCTTGTGCTTATTTTGCTGGGCATGGCAGTGCAGCCCCGGTTCTTTTGTCAGTTCCTCTGCCCCATGGGTGCGGTGTTTGCCCTGCTGCCGGTGCTGCCCTTTGCACGGCTGCACCGGCAGAGCGAGGGCTGCATCCCGGGCTGCAATGCCTGCAAGCAGCAGTGCCCGGTGTGCCTGAAGCTGGAGGAAAGCAGCCTGCGCAGCGGGGAGTGCATCGCCTGTGAAGCCTGCGTGGGCACCTGCCCCAAGCAGAACATCCACCGGTGGGATTTGGCTCTTTGCAAGCACCCGTGGCTGCCGGTGCTTGCAAAGGCGCTGCTCTTCTTCCTGCTGGGCTGCTGGCTGGGCTTCTGCCGGTTTATCTGAAACAAAAAAGGGAGGCCGCCGCACACTATCGTGCAGCGCCTCCCTTTTGGCTAAGACGATTTTGAATGCCCTCCGCTATGCTCTGGGCATTTTCAGCGGAAAAGCTATTTATAATTTCGGTACGCCGGAGCGTCTGCGGACGCTCCGGCGTTCCATTTTCACGGTAAAGGCTTCTGCTCCAGCAGGTCTGTCATGCTGCGCAGGCTGATGCCAAGAGTGGAAAGGTTATGCAGCATCGCGCTGGTAGCCGGGGGCAGGATGCCTAGAGCACCCAGAAGGATGAGCGCAGAGTTGAAGCTGAGGACAAAGCGGTAATTGCTGCCCACCCGCTTTTGCAGGGCGTTGGCAATGGCTTTCAGGGTCACCAGCTCTTCCAGACTGTCGGCGCGGATGGTCACATCTGCGATCTCCCGGGCGATGGCGGCTCCGGAATGGATGGCGATGCCGATATCTGCCGCCGACAAGGCGGGAGAATCATTGATGCCGTCGCCGATCATCACCACCGTATGTCCTTCGGCTTTGGCGTCGCGGACAAAGGCAGCTTTATCCTCCGGCAGCACCTCCGCAAAGCAGCGGTCCACCCCCACCTGCGCCGCAATGGCGCGGGCGGTGCGGTCGCTGTCGCCGGTCATCATGACCGTCTGGGCAATGCCCAGCTTCCGGAGCTTATGCAGCACCTGTGCCGCCTCCGGGCGCAGGGGGTCTGCGATGCAGATGACCCCCGCCAGCACCCCGGAAGCAGCTAGATACAGGTGGGAATACTGCGGGTCCAGCGCATCGAACTTTGCCTGTTCCCCTGCCGGGATGGTGCAGCCCTCGTCCTCAAAAATGAAGTGGGCGCTGCCAATGACCACCCGCGTGCCGCCCACCCGGCTGGCAATGCCGTGCGCCACGATATACTCCACCTCGGAGTGCATCTCTTCGTGGGAGATGCCCCGCTCCTTGGCGGCGCGGACGACAGCGTTTGCCATGGAATGGGGGAAATGCTCTTCCAGACAGGCCGCAAGCTGCAATACCTCCTGCTCCCCGCAGCCGGAGAAGGGCACCACCTGCACCACCTGCGGGGTGGCGTGGGTGAGGGTGCCGGTCTTATCGAACACGATGGTGTCTGCCTTTGCCAGCGCTTCCAGATACTTGCCGCCCTTTACGGTGATGTGGTATTCCCCGCACTCCCGCATGGCAGAGAGCACTGCCAGCGGCATGGAAAGCTTCAGCGCACAGGAGAAGTCCACCATCAAAATGGAGATGGCGCGGGTGACGTTGCGGGTAAAGGCGTAGGTAGCCACCGTACCGGCAAGGCACCAAGGCACCAGACGGTCGGCCAGCAGCAAAGCCCGGTTCTCGGTACCGGACTTGAGCTTTTCCGATTCCTCGATCATGGCCACGATCTTATCGTAGCGGTTGGCGCCGCCCTCTGCCTTGGCCACAAGAACGCACTCGCCCTCTTCCACCACTGTTCCGGCGTAGACGGTGGCACCGGTGGTCTTGCGCACCGGCATAGACTCGCCGGTCAGGGCGGCCTGATTCACCATGGCTTCGCCCTCCAGCACCGTGCCGTCCAACGGGATCATATTGCCGGAGCGCACTACCACTTCATCCCCGGCGTGGACGCGGGTCAACGGCACCAGCACCTCGCCCTGCGGGGTGCGCACCCAGACCTTATCCACGTTCAGCGCCATGCTGCGGGCAAGGTCGTCCAAGCTCTTTTTCCGCGTCCATTCTTCCAGCAGGCTGCCCACCGTCAGCAGGAACATCACCGAACCTGCGGTGCTGTAATCCCCCCGCAGGAGGGAGGCGGTGATGCTGAGCGCATCCAGCACCTCTACTTCCAGCTTGCGGTGCAGCAGGCAGCGGACGCCCTTCCAGACAAAGGCGATGGAGCGCCACACCGTATAGGCCGCCGCGATGGGCGCGGGCAGAAACACCTTGCGGAACATCCGGCCTGCCACAAGGCCGACCATCTTTTCCTGATATTCCTGATTGATCTTCCGACTGTCGTGGGAGGTGACCAGCACCTCTAATTCTTCGTTGTCAAAGCGGTAGGCCGCCAGCAGGGCGGCGGCGTCCTTCCGGCTGCCCCGGTAGGTCAGCACCACATCTCCGGTGCGCTCGTAGACGGTGGCTTTCTGGATGTTGTCCTGCCCGTTCAGGTAGGCTTCCAGCACATCTGCCCGGTGCAGCGTCATGCGCACGGCGCAGACGTGCACCCGCATCCGTCCCTTGCCTTCATGTAAGATCGTACATTTCATTGCTTTTCTTACCCCTCTGCGTAAAAAAGAGCCGCCCAAGGGCGGCTCCGCTGCGTTGTATCACTGTGCAGTCTGCTCTGCGGGCTGCTCTTCTTCAGCCGTATCCTCGATGACCTCCTGTGCAGCCTCGGCGGCACGGCTCTCGTTGATGGCCTTTGCATCGGCAAGGATGTCCCCTGCTTCCTCCTGCACCTTATTCACGGTCTGCATGGTGCAGTCCTTCATCCGCAGCACCGCAGCGGTGGTCTGGGTGTAGACCTTTTTGGCGTCCTTGCTGGACAGCACCTTGAAACCGGCAGAGCCGAACACCACACCGCCCAAAAACAGTGCAAGCTTTTTTGTATCAAACATATTTACCCCTCGTTTCTGTATTTCCCATCTGTGTACCCGCGCCCGGAGCGGGGCGGGCTCTTTATCTTTATATTTTAGCACGCTTTCGGGCGTTTTCAATATTTTCCGACGATGTTAGGTAGTATTAACATTGTTAGCAAAAGTTTGCGCAGCAAAAAAAAAACAGGGCACTCCCCCGGAAGGAGTGCCCTGTTTGATGCATCTGTTATGCAAGGTGGAACAGATCGATCAGCACGACCATGGCAAGGCCATAGTAGACCACGACCGCCACCAGATCGTTGATCGTGGTGATCAGCGGGCCGGAAGCAACAGCCGGGTCGATATGGATCTTGTGGAACAGCATCGGGATCAGCGTGCCCACCAGACTGGAAATGACCATGGACACGATCAGCGACAGCCCGACGCAGCCGGACAGCAAAAAGGCCGAGGTCCAGACATAGCCCTTGAAAAAGTGGATGTAGCAGCCCAGAAAGCCCAAGGCCATCACGGCCAGAATAGCACCGTTCAAAAGACCCACGCGGGTCTCCTTCCAGAGCAGCTGCAGCTTTTTGGAAAGGGTCAGGTTTTCGTCCACCAGCACACGGATGGTCACCGCCAGCGACTGGGTACCGACGTTACCGGCCATATCCAGCACCATGGACTGGAAGCAGATGACCACCGGCAGCACCGCTACCACCGATTCAAACGCGCCGACGACCGAGGAGACCAGCATCCCGAGGAACAGCAGCGCGATCAGCCACGGGAGACGCTTTTTCACGCTTTCAAATACGTTTTCGTTCAGATCCTCCTCGCCGGTCAGACCGCCCAGCTTTGCGTAATCATCGCCCATCTCATCATCGACCAGCTCGACCACATCGGACGAGGTGATGATGCCCACCAGCTTACCGGCATCGTTCAGCACCGGCAGGCTGCGCTCCGCGTAGTCCACGATGCGGTCGATACAGTCGCTGATCTGTTCCCGGTCTGTGACATAGGGATAGGAGCGGACGATCAGGCTTTCCAGACTTTCCTCTGCCCGGGCAATGATGAGGTCTTTCAGGTCGATGGCGCCGTAGAAGTGCTCGTTTTCATCCACCACATACAGGGTGGAGATGTTGTCGTTTTCTCCGGCCTGTTTTACCAGCTCGCTCATCGCCTGCCGGATGGTCATATCGTTTTTGATGGAGATGTAGTTGGTGGTCATCCTGCTGCCGATCTCATCCTCGTCATAAGAGAGCAGCATCTTCACATCTTCCACCGAGTCCTTGTCCAGCTTGTTGACGATCTCGTTTTTATCGGTATCGTCAAGATCCTCCAGTGCGTCCACCGCATCGTCCGAGTCCATGTTGGAAATGACCTTGGCGGCCTCGTGGCTGGGCAGCTCCTTCAGGTACGGCTCGGCATCGTCCAGATAGGTAAAGATCTCGGCAACGGTATCCACACCCAGAATGGAATAGAGCGACTGGCGTTCGGCGGGGGTCAGCGCCTCCAACGCATCCGCCAGATCTTTTTCATGGTAATCAGACAGTTTTTCAGCCAGTTCCGCCTTGGGCAGACCGCTGTGAATGATGCTCAGAATTTCCTGTACATAATTCTTCTGCATGGGTAGTTCCTCCTGATTCCGCGAGCTTGACAAATCAAAATCCATCGCTCCGCTTCAAATTTTGCACTTCATCATAGCACATCCGGTATGCGGCGGCAACCCTGCCAGCGTGAATTTTTTGTAAAAATCCGGGCATAAAAATCCCCGCCAAAGCAAAAGGCTCCTTATCCGCAGAGCATAACTTTGGCTGAGAAAATGCCGTTCTGATAGGTAAACGTGCTTGCCCCGCCGGTCTTTTCTGCAATATGGCGGACAGACTGGATGCCGATCCCGTTTTCCCTTCGCTTGGAAGAGCGGAACACCCCGCTTTTTTCGTGAACTGCGCCGTCAAATGCGTTTTCCACTTCGACCAGAAGAAGCCGCTCGGCATGGACATACGCGGTGATCTCGATCTTCCGCCGGGCGGGTGCAGTGCGAAGGCTGGCTTCAAATGCATTTTCCAGAAGATTAGACAGCACCAGACACAGATCCATCTCATCCACAGGGAGCACCTGTGGTAAGTCGAGTTTGGCACAAAAGGGAACACCCTCACGCTTTGCAAGGGCGCAATAATGGCCGACAACACTGTCCGCTGCACGGTTTTCGCAGAAATTCATATCCAGATCCGGGATCCGGGAGACCGTTTTTGCAAGGTAAGCCTTCAGGTTATCCAGATCTCCTGCCTCGGCCAGTGCGGAGATCTGATTCAGCTGGTGGCGCATATCGTGCCGCGCCTGCCGGGCTTCTTCAATGGCGGCTTTCAGGCTTTCATAGCGCTGCTGCTGCATGGAAAGCAACTGGTTTTCCTGCTGCAATCTCGCATTCCGGTTAAGGCTGGTTGCCATCAGCAGAAAGATCGCATTGAACATGAACAGCAAAAACAAAAGCGCGATGCTCATAACGATGTAGACCTGCAAGACCCGCCCTGTCCGGAGCGTTATCTGGTAGCGCGGGGTTATAAAAAGGTTCAGCAGGATGAACACCAGCGGCAGTACCCAGAACACATACCACGTCTGCGCAAAATTGTCATCCTCCACCATCGCGCGTACTGCGTGGGTGGCGGGATAATAGGCTGCGGCAGTGATCAGCCAGCAGACCGCATTATAAAAGATGCAGGCGCCAAAGCAGAACCACGGCTTGTCCGGCGGCAGCTGCATCCGGATCACGATTGCCGTGCCGACGGCCCGGGACAGGCTGTTCAAGCACGCAAATACCGCGCAGACCGCCAGCGCGATGGTCCCGGATTTCCAGAGAGAGAGCCGCAGCGTTTTGAGATACAGGAAAATTGTCACAATCGTTATGAGCAGCAAGGGGAACGCGGTCGAGAGACCGAAATGATAGCAAAGCAGCCCGCCGCCAAGGCAAAGCCCGAGCAGCAGCGGCACCGCCCCTGCTGCAAGCTTTGCGGGCGACAGCTTCAGATAGGAACCTACCGGAAAATACGCAAGCAGCAAACCGGGAAACACGACCGTAAGTTCCAGAACCGGGCGCAGAACGTCCTTCAATCCGCACGCCCCCTTTGCAGCAGAAATTCCATAAAGGCCTGCCGGGCAGCTTTCAAAAGCTCCTGACTGACATAGACGCGGCTGCCGTCCGTCATACAGAAGGCGGCAGCCTGAAAATCGGCAGCATTCTCCATATTGATGATCGCGCCACGTCCGCAGACAAAAAAGCGCGGATCTTTTTTGAGCGGCTCGGTGAACGCTTTGAAGCTCTGGCGCGTAGCAAGCGTTTTGCCGGCAGTGGTGCGGATATTGATGATGTGGGCGAAATGCTCGGCGGATATGATATCACGATAGCGCAAATGGATGTCGCTGCCATCCACCTTCACCGTCAAAACCGGCTCCGGGCGGGGGAGTTTTGCGAGCATTTCATCCAACAGACCGGACAGCTCGGCTTCAGAAAAGGGCTTGACCAGATAATGAAATGCCCGCACCTGAAAGCCCTCGAGTGCGTGGTCTGTCGAGGTGGTGGTAAAAACCAGAAGGCAGTCTGCGTCTGTTTTCCGAAGTTCCCTTGCCGCATCCATGCCGCTTAAACCATCCATGTAAATATCCAAGAATGCGGCGGTAAAGCGCTGCGCTTCTTCTGCCGCCAGAAAAGCTTCTCCGCTGTCAAATTCTAAAAGCTCTGCTTCTGTACCGCGCTGGCGCAGCTGCCGTGCCAAGCGCTCCTTCAGCAGTGTGCGCTCGGTATCAAGGTCATCGACGATTGCGATCCTCATGCTGTATCAGGAAGCCGTTTTACAGCTTCCAACCTCCTTTATAAACTCTTTCATCCTGATTATAGCACAGTTGCCCGGTTATGTCGCAGCCGAAAATGGGATTTCGTGACGGAAAAGGGGCTTTCGTGCTAAATGGCTTGAAAAGACCATGCCTGTCCGTATACTGAAAGCAGAGAACGCCAACGACGGCGCAAGAGAAAGGAGGCACGCTGTGTACCGAATTGCCGTGCTGACAAGCAGCAGGGCGCAGGAAGCTTTTCTGGCAGAGCAGATCTCGCGGTTCTGCGCCGAACATTGCTTGTTCCCGAAAATGGACTGTTACCACGATCAGGAAAGCTTTTTTGAGGCTGCACGCAACGAGCCGCTGACAAATGCCGTGATCGCCCTGCCGGGGGTCGACGGATTGAATGCAGTAGAGCATCTGCGCGCGCTTTGTCCACAGACACGCATTATCTGGTGCAGCGATCTGGATTTTTCGCTCCATGCCTTCCGGCTGCGTGCAGACTATTTTCTGCTGGAGCCGGTGACCGAAGCCGCCTTGCGGCAGGGATTCCGCATCTGGCTGGATGGAAAAAAATCAGGCGGAGCAGCACTGGTCTGACCGCAACGAACACAACAAGGAGAACAGTTTATGAAAAAGAGAAACATCGTCCATTCTGCGTTAAGCCTGTCGCTGACCGCAGCATTGTGCCTTTCCATGGCTGCCTGCGGCGGAACACAGACGCCGGCAGACAGTGCTGCCGCTTCGCAGCCCGCTGCCCCGTCCGCCGTGGTGCAGCCCTCTGCTGCGGAGACGACCTCTGCGGCGCTGCCGGTAAAGGCTCTGAACCCCAAGCAAGTAGAGGAAAACCCTTACATGGCCAAGAGCGATGCAAACATTCATCACGATGGCTACAACACCGACTCGACGGATGAGATCCTGCCGCTTGCCATCTATCCGGAGATCAACGTTTCCTATGAGACGACGAACGCGAACGCTTCGCCCGCCATCTATTTTGACAGCTACGGTCATGCCGTTGTGCCGCTGCTGGGCGGCATCGCCATCCGAGACCTGAACGCCGAAGAGACAAAAACGCTCGGCTATTTCTCGCCAAAGAAGCATGACGGCGGCGGTTACGTTATCCAGAGCTCCTATACCTTCCTTGACGAATCCAACCGCATCGTCTGCCCCACGAGCAACAACCATGTGCTGATGCTCCGCGCAACGGATGAAAACGGCAATGTTCTGCCGGAATTTGAAAAGGTGCTGGACATTGATATCAAAGCTGCCGCCGAGGCTGCGCTTGGAAAAGAACTGACGCAGAATCTTCTGTCCGTGGTCTTTGACTATGACGGAAACCTCTGGTTTGCAACGGGCGGCTTCCGCATTTATCCGCAGCGCCAGCAGCAGGGCGTCATCGGCTATATTGCCCGCTCGGCCATTGATGCGATCCTGAACGGCGAGCAGACAGACCTTTCAAAGGCTGTTTTTGTCCACGAACTGACCCCCGGCGAGGGCGCTGAAAACGGCATCGCCGCCTCCAAGGACGGTGCGGTGGTCCTGACCAACCAGAACTGCTATCTTCTGCGCGCAGAAGAAGGCGTAGACGTTGTGTGGTGCACGCCCTATGAGAGCGCGGGTGCAAAGGTGAGCGGCGAAGGCGATAAGACCACCGGCGGCGGTCTTGCGTGGGGCGGCGGTTGCTCGCCCACGCTGACACCGAACCTTGTGCTGTTCACGGACAATCAGGACACTGTAAACCTTCTTGCACTCGATATGAAGACCGGCGAGGTCGTGGCAAGCACCCCGGTGCTGGATGACCTGCCCGAGGGCTATCAGGTAGCCGTTGAGAACTCTGCCATCGTCTATGACGACGGCGATGGCACCGTCAGCACCATCGTCTGCAACTGGTTCGGTGCGGGCAATGCAGGTCTGGCTGATCCCAACAACGACTCCTCCATCCAGAGCTACGCCAATATTTACGACCAGAACTGGCTCATGAAGGGCAACGTTATGATCGCCCCCGGCATCGAGCGCGTGGACACCGTAAAGACCGCAAACGGCTACGAGATGAAGAGCGTCTGGAGCCGGAACGACCTGAGCGACACCTCCATCATGAAGCTTTCCACCGCAACGGGCTATATCTACGGCTATGTGCAGGATGTGACGACCGGGATGTGGCAGTACATCATTCTGGATTTTGAAACTGGCGAGACTGTTTTCACGATGGATGTTTCCAACAAATACGGCTACAACAACATGGCCATTGGTATGTATGCCGGCAACAGCGGCAATGCGCTCTACTGCCCGACAGGCTATCTGGAACTGCTTCGTCTGCAGGACCGGTTTGTTTATCTGCCCGAAATGCCCTACCGCAAGGTCGAGCTTGATCAGGCGGCAAGAAACGTCCTTTCGCAGGAGCGGTTTGCGCAGGACGGCGGCGAAGGCACCGTTGCAAGCTGGCGCAACACTGTGACCGTCCGCAACGTACATCCCAACACCACGGTAGCTTTCCGCATGAATAACCTGTCCGGCAGCACCTCCGGTCTGACCCTCTACGCCTATGGCGTGGACGGCAAGCTAGCAAAGGTCGATCCTGCACTGTGGTCGATCACAGACGAGGACGGCAAGGCTGTAACGGAACTTACCGCCGGTACGCTCTATGAGCTGCGCGTGACCGTCGCCGATGGCGGCGCTCTTGACCTGAGCGAGACGGAAAAGGAGATCAGGCTCTCCGTTGTACTCGGAAAATAAACATAAAACGCCCGCCCACCGTGTCCAAATCTCCACGGTGAGCGGGCGTTCCGCTTCCTTTTGAAGGCAGCCTGCCAAGCCTGTCAAGATCAAAAGCAGGTTCAAAAGCTGGGAAACCAGCGTGGCGATGGCAGCACCGGTAACGCCCATAGCGGGGGCACCCAGCTTTCCGAACCGGTGATGATCTTTTGCAGCACCTGCGGCGTGGGGATCAGGAACATGGCATCGTCCATATACCGCGCAAAGGCGGTGTTGCCCTCATCCGGGCGGGTGGGGTCGTCTGCGATCTCCACCAGCTCGCCGTTTGCGTCAAAGTCCGGCAGACGGCCATACTTCATCTTTTTGATGGCAGGGAACACCCGCTGCTGCATGGTCAGGAAAATTTCGCGGGAATCTTTATCCTTGAAGCGGCTCCACCGCATAGACTGTCCTGCTTCGCTGGCCGGGAAGATGTGCTCCATCTTTTCGCCCGCCATGTTCTCAAAATCTTCGGTGGCAAGCTCTTTCTCGTCCAGTGACCGGATGAACATGAGATAGGTCAGCTGTTCAATGACGGTCAGCGGATTGGTGATGCCTCCTGCCCAGATGTCCGTCCAGATTTTGTCTACCTTATTTTTAATGGCTCCTGTTACCATGCGTTCCTCCTGAATGTTTGCCAATCGCAAACGCTTTGCATCTTGAATTTTTGGTGATAATATCACAATTTTATTATAGCAGTGTACGATTATATTTTCAATGTAGAGCGTTTAGCAGACGTGCTTTCTTGATCGCAAGGCAAGAAATTAGTGGAACGTTAAAACAGCAATTTGCGATATGCAATTCAACGCTGTTGCTGTTGCATGAAGAAGTTGAATTG
>OLGJ01000710.1_pt1 | contig 18319 bp, 10 predicted proteins | sample 1605431 | NCBI WGS metagenome assembly OLGJ01 (sample SAMEA3888920, study PRJEB22519) | human gut metagenome | biome: human gut; feature: human-associated habitat; material: faeces | place: Denmark | collected 2009
TCTTGCACGCTCTATTTGCTCTTTTGTAACGTAGTTACTTGGTTTAGATTTAGAAAAACTCATAAAAAGCTCCTTAAAAAAGAAAGCAACGATTTCCTCTTGTTCTGAGGTTGTCGTTGCTTTTGTGTTTTATTTTCTTCTCTCCAGTACCATTGCCGGCAAAATTCATCGGCAGTATCTCGCTTGATGATTTCTTTTTTCAGACGTCGAATGCGGAATGCCTGTGTTATAATTACGGCTAATAAAATTGTTATAAGAACGCTCATAGGTTTTATTTATTCCGTTTCTGCGACTTGGCGGGAAAATCAAAATCAATCTTGCCGTCTTTAACAACAAGAGCCGCCGAGAATGCTTTGCCCGCCTTTGATGTAAACCCGTTTATTATCCTTGTGCGTTTATTTGCACACAGCATTGCCGCAATTGTTTCTGTGATACATTTTCCACATATAGTTCCGGCTATAAAAAAACTGCAACCGCTTTTATAGCCGGTGCAGGCCCAACCTTTTGAACTTTTGACCATTTCTTTTCCGCAAATCGGGCATTTTAAGCGTTCGGGAAACTCAAAGCCAATAGTGTTATCATCTTTGATTATTAGCTTTGCATCAAATGATTTTCCGCTCTGAGATGTAAAACCCTTGATAATAGATGTTGCACGTTTTAACATAAGCTCTTTGGCGATTACATCTGATATTTTTTTACCGCAGATCTCATTTGCAATATAGAACTTGCAGCTGTCCGGATTATCTTTAGAGTAACCGGTGCAGCACCAGCCGACTTTTTTCTTGATTACAGGTTTACCGCACAACGGACAAATAAGCGTATTGCCCGTCATTGCTGATGTGTCACTGTTTTTAATCTGTTCGACCCACTTAATCACAAGTTTCTTGTATTCATTCAGAAAATTATTGCCGTCAGATTCTCCTCGGGCAATTTTATCAAGTTCCATTTCCATATCGCCCGTCATATCAACAGACAACATATCCGGTACTATCTTTTCGAGCGTATTGATTATATACATACCTTTTTCGGTCGGCATAATGCTTTTGACAGCGTTACCGTTTTTTCGGGTTCGGCGGGCAATATATCCTTTGTCATATAGTTCCTTAATTATGCCCTGACGTGTGGCGGCTGTACCAAGACCACGTTTTGTCAGTTTTATATAGCTCCGTGTCTGCTCGTCTGTGATATTATTTCCGGCAAGCTCCATTGCTGTAAGCAATGTCGCATCGGTGTAATATTTCGGCGGCTCGTTTTGTCCCTCTTTGACATCGAAACCGATAACTTTATAATCGTTATCCTTAACGATTTCGGGCAACCCGGTTACCTCCGGCGTTGCATCAACAGCAAACCAACCGGGATTGATTATATTCGTTCCGATTGCTGTAAACAGCTGATTATCAATCTGAAAAACAGCTTTGATGTTTTCTGTGACTGCTTTCGGATAAACGGTACGGATAATTGATAATGCAAGTAAAGTATATGCCTTGCGCTCATTTTCCGACATACCGCTTAAATCATTCGGCACAAGAGCGGTCGGTGTAATAGCGGTGTGCGAATCAACTTTGCTGTCATCATAATGCCGACGTGTACAGGGTGCAAATTTGTCAACAGGAATAGCATATTTAGCAAATTCGGGCATTTCAAACAGTAGCTTTATTATCTTTACCGTTTCATCTTTCATTGCGTCTGTAAGATGCTCTGAGCTTGTACGTGGATATGTTATCAATCTGTTTTCGTACAAGCTCTGAACGAGCTTTGTAAGCATATCAATTGTGAGATCCGTACATTTTGATAAATCTGCAAGCAAATGTGTAGTGTTATATAAAAGCGGAGCGGCTGTCTGCTTTTGCAACACCTCGACTTTAATCGCTTTTGCCGTATTTAATTTAATTTCATCTATAACAGCCTTTGCCGCCGTTTCGGTATCGTATTTATCTGATACTTCGGCAGTAAACTTTGTACCGTCATTTGCTTCGATATTGGCAACTATTTTATAAAACGGCTTTTTAATATAATTTCTTATTTCCCGTTCACGCTTAACAATCATTGCAAGTGTCGGCATTTTTACACGTCCGCAGGCGAACACATTGTCAGCTCCGCCGAATTTCAATGTAGCTGCAACAGATGTGTTAATGCCCACAAGCCAGTCTGTTGCGGATCGTATGCGTCCTGCATTTTCAAGCGGCTTCATCTCTTGAGCTGACCGCAACTCGGCAAATGCTTTTCTGATTTTACAAGGCGTTAAATCTGTTATCCACACTCTTTTGTATGGTACTGTGCAATGCAAGACTTCGTATAAATATGCAAAAATCAATTCGCCTTCACGGTCTGCGTCAGTGGCATTGATTATCAGATCCGCCTTATCAAAGAACTGCTTAACATAATCACAAGCAAGCCTGGAATAATTATTATCTTTTACTCTTGTAATAAAATGTTCGGGTATAATCGGGTAATTATCGAAGCTCCAGAATTTATAACGTTCGTCATAATCTTCAGCCGGAGCTAAACCGCATAAGTGACCGGCACCGTGACAAAGGATTGCTTGCTCACCGTTAAGATTTAAGTCCCAGTGTGCAATAGACGATTCTTTAGGATTCACTGTTTTTTTGTATGCACCTAAAGCCTCGGCTATTGTCCGACCGAGGCTGTATTTTTCGGCATAAATTACTATCATAATTTCTCCTTTCCGGATTGTGCTACCTGTAGCACAATCAACTTATAATATAGGCTTTTAGAATGTTGCTGTAAACGTTATTGTTATTTGCGTTGGTTGCCATCCAGTTGTCCGAAGGCTCGAGCATATACGCTTTAAATCCCGACTTAATCAACTGTTTATTAATGGAAATAAACTTATTTGTCGTTACGGGAAAAAAGCATAGATTTACATCTACTTTATTCGGGATAATAACATCGTTGATATAATTCGTTAAAATCGGCATATCCCAATCTGCCGCTGAGCACAGCAAAATGTGTATGTACGCATTATTGTTATACTTAGTGCTGTCATCACAGATGATATAATCAAAAGTTCCGCTTATCTTATTGAAGTCCGAATAGATAACCACATCATCAATGTTCAAACCGTTCTGATTAACTGCATTAATATCAACCGTAAAATAGTTACACAATTCTTCTGTCACTGATGTAATTACGCACACCTTTGCATTTTCATATTTGCGTAAGTAAAACGCAAGGTCAAATGCTGTATATGTGCATCCGCAACGAGAATAATAGCCGAATACCGATATAATAACATTTCCTCTTTGGATTCGTTCATAGCTTTCATCTAATCGCACTGTTTGTCCCGAATAAGAGCTGTCACAAGCACCTTTATAGTTCAAATTCATACTTCCGAAGGAATTGCTGTATTCGCAGAATTGCCGATTAGGATAATGTATTTCGGTATCACAAGGCTTTTCTGACATCAAAATATCAGGCTTATCCGTTTTGGGAAATAAAATAGCATTATCTATAGCGGCAGGATCATAGCCCATAACAATATCATATACGCCTATCGAATATAAAGCAGAGGCGTATTTGTTAAAGCTATCGGTGTTATTGCAAACAAATATAACACGCATATAGCCGTAACGCATTTTTACAATGCTAAGAAAGTCTATCAGCGACACGCCTTTTGACGCAGCATCATCACTGATCAAAATACCGTGAGGACGGTATTTTTCGAATATTTCAGCCGCAGTATTCGGCTTGACAGCAGTATATTTACCCACTGTTACAGTTTGCTCCGATTTTTTTAGAGCCGTTTCAAGAGGACGCACACTGCGTTTTCCCGCAATTATAACGAGGTTCATTTATTCACCGCCTTCTGCTGTATTAGTGTAATTTTCAATTCATCAAGCATTGATGATATAATCTTTAGATTTTCATCTTTAAATGTTTCGTAAGCAAACGAATCAAATATAATCATAAGATAGCTGTTTGTCGAAAGGTAAAGCCTGTAAACAAGCCGTGATCTTAGAACCGGATTGGAAATAATACCATCAGCCGCTGTGATAACGGCAACTGATGATAAAGAAAAATAATTCAGAAGGACAGCTCGGTTGTTTATCACATTTCCATAACAGAAAGTAAAATCACTATCGTAAACGGAAAATGAGCATACAGGGATATGAGCTTTTTTTATATCCGAAAACATCTTATTAAACAGTGCCGAACCTGTCAGTTTATAACTTTTTTCTTCCGATTGCGGTTCTTTGCTTATTATATCCGTTATTGTGCTACAGGTAGCACAATAACGGTCCGTTTTTTTCTGATTTTGTTGCTCAACCTTTCCGGCGGAGTTGACCTTTGTTTTAGGTGCAGAGTATTTCAATTGGAATTTCTTCATGTAACATCTCTCCTAAAATCAGTCTGACAAAGTTTATATATAGCACTGTCTTTTGATATCCGTCTGTCAAACGGTATAATCTTCCTACCGCTGACAATCAATCCTGTGCCTTTTTCTCCGGTCTGTAAGTAGCTCGACTGCGAAGGCGACAAGTTAAATAACTCTATGAGCTTGTCAAGGTCATTTTTCTTTTGTTGAAGCAAAATGACAAACTCGGAGTTAGACAACATAATTCTTGCCTGACCTGACTCAAGCACTTCAGTAATATTCTGTGTTATACCGGTAGGAATACCACCGTATTTTCTTATACGCTTGAAAACCTTTTGGAAAAAGTCGGCAGAACGCACTGTTTCTTTGTCGTTGCCATCGTTGAACATTATTGAGAATTCATCGACCCATACCCAAGTCTGAACGCCCTTTGTTCTGTTGTCACGAACACGTTGCCATATATACTCAAGAATAACCTGCAAGCCTACAGGACGCAACTGCTCGCCCATATCGGATATATCAATTGATAACAATTTGTTATCCGTATGAATGTTTGTTTTGCCCGAAAACGTATTAAAACTGCCGTTAACATACAGCTCAATGTCAAGAGCTATCTGATCTGCTTCAGGTAGCTTTTTGTTTATAAGAGCATTATAAAAATCAACAAACGTAGGTATGAATTCCGGATTACCGTTATTAAGCACATAATCAGCGTAAACTTCTTTGACGCAACTGTCGATGATTGACTTATCTGCCGCAGACAGGGGAAAGCCTCGTGCTGTTTCTATGATTGACATAATCAGTTCGGATTTCATTGCGACAGCAGAAGTGCCGTTTTCGCTGATGTTTATATCAGTGTCGAATATGTTAATCTTCGTTTCGGAATCAGCCGATAATTTTAGCGTATCTCCGCCAAACTGTTTGATGATAGGATAGTATTCTCCGTCAGGATCGATAATTATCTTTTCTGACTTCGGGTAGCGTATGACGGTATCTATGATTTCGGATTTACAGTACATAGATTTTCCCGAACCCGATGTACCGAGATAGAAACCGTTAGCGTTCATCTCTTCAGCTCGATCAAGTACAATAATAGCGTTGGTGTGCTTGTTCATACCGTAGCAAAGACCGGTGTCGGAAAAATAAGATCGTGCTGAAAACGGTATTAGAATACCGGCGGCATCGGACAGAACATAAGTATTTACATTGTTGCCATTGGCATTATCAAAATGGTTAATACCAAACGGAAGGACGGAATCAAGTGCTTTTTCCTGTTGTCTGACAAGGCAATCGATAACGACCTGATGCTTTTTTCCTTTTGAACGTATAGCTTCTGTCAGCTCGTCAAGCTCTTCTTTTGTAGCCGCAGACAGTGAGATATATACGCCTATCTTGAAAAGCTCACAGTTTGTATCGGAAAGTCGCTCCTGCAAATCCTCAAGCTCACGCTCACGCTCCATCCAATGATATGGCACAAAATTAAGACCTTTTTTATGATTCTTTTCAAGGCGTGCCTGAATTTTGCCTTGATGTGAGTATATGTTGTCTTTAACCTTATCCTGTGCTTCGGATTTGTCTATATTCCTAATATGCTTTGAAACGGCAACTTTACAATTGTTATCAAGAATATCCCTTATAAACTCGTCGTCTAACGTGCGGTCATATCGAGCCATATACATTATTCTTGTATACGAATTACCGATTTCAATTTCTTTGGGGCGGAATGCAAACATTGATGGTGCAATATAGTCCTTTATGGATCCGCCACGTGAATATATATCATTCGGCAAAAGAAATTCAGTATTGTCGAATGGGTGATAGTATTCATAAAGGATAGCAAACACATCTTCAGGCATAAGCTGATGCGTTTCACTGCCGATAGCAGCGTAAAAATTCTGCATTTCCCTGTAATAACGAAACATTATATTAACATTATCCACGGTTTCGTTCGGAGTATATGACATGGCGACGAGTGTTATTTTTTCGCTCGTTGCGTCTTCGGATTTTGCAATATACGTTTCGAGATTTTTGTTGTAATCATCGAGTATATCACGAGGTATTTCCTTGTTGTTGCTTATGAGAATATTTCTGAGCTTTGCTGTATTAACAGAAGAGTTCATAATAAACTCCTGAAAATTTATTTCGACCGGAAGTGCGTTAAGCAAACGCTGATAACGTTGATAGGTTTCTTCCTGCTCTCTGTCACGTAGCAGAGAATAGTCGATATTCGAAAATGCAAATATCAACGTAAACGTGTTAACTCCTGTAAGAAACAATCCGTTATCGTACACTTCATAAAACGGTATTGTATCCTGTGCCGATTTCGGCATAACAATACGTTTGTCATAGCCGAAAGGCACATTTTTCCTTGCAGAACCGCCATTAAAGAATTTATCTATTATCGACATTGTTGAATACCCCCTTGCTATTGTATGGTCGCTTTTGTGTAGAATTAGAAGTGATGAACTTTAATACTGACATACCTTGAATTCGCACTACACCAAATCCGATGAACAGCACTAATTCAAGAAATACTATCCACATTACCGCATCTATACCGACTTTAAGTACCAGCCATAGTAACAGCAATGATCCTATAGTTACGATACAGCCGATTATTAAAGTCACGATTTGAATGATTGATAATCCCATTATCGTTCCGGATTCTTGCATTATTTTCTTTGTTACTTTGCATTTTATCATTAAGAACCTCCTGTAAGCTGACGTAATGCAAGCGGTGGCTTTAAGATTAAAAATCCCATAGCAAGCACTACTAAAACTTTCGGTCCGGCCGAAGACAGCCAAACCAAGACGTCCATAGGCGAATCTACACCTACATTATTCATTGTGAGAACTTTGCACCAGTACGATCCTGCAAGATATATTAATCCCATATATACAAGCGAGAGCGCCGAGCTGAGCAAGCCGTCAATAAAACGCTTAAAATATCCCTTTGTCGCATCACCTAACAGGCATGCAAAAAAAGCAGGTGATACACTGCAATATAGCGCCAACTCAAAAGTACGGAGCATTAATTTTATCATTATGAGCCCGCATATAATTAATATTGCTAAGGCGACGATTATAATTGGAGCAAGCAATACAATATCCAATAACTGATTAAGCAGTTCGCCGATAATCCATAATCCCGTATCAGTGCTTTTAAGCGTATCAAATGACGGAAAAACTATCATTTCATCAGCACTTGTAAATACACTTGACGCAATATCTGTACAGGTATCGATAAGGGCTATACAAATATCTGTTGATAAATCTACCCATAACTTTGCCAATAAAAGCCCTACAAGAATTTTTATAACACCTTTGTAATTAACTAATTCAAACTGCATAGCAGAATGAATTAAATTAATTCCGAACAGCAGTACAAGTATGCCATATCCGATAGTTTTGAAAAACGGTGCAAATAAATCAACGAAACCGTTAAGATCGAATCCCCAAGGACTATCTATTCCGGCTTTAATGTATATTCCCAGTGTGTTTATAATACCTTGTGTCCAGTCAACAAGACCTTTTACCCAAGCAAAGATACCTACTGCCGAAGCTGCCATATCTTCTTTACCAAGGTCTTCAAGATCTTTTTTCATTTCTTCTTGATTATATGCAGGCTTAGTGGTGGTGGTTTCTGTCGTTGTTGTAGTTTCTGCTTTTGCAGAAGTTGCAAATTCAACTTGCTTTTCATTACCTAAGCTGTCAACCGGTCTAGGAGTAACAACTGCTGTTACTCCTCCGGTTGTTACAGCATCCGCACAGGCAGAAAATGATAAACCGAAAATCATTAGCAGACTGCATATAAGAAAGATGCTGATTTTTTTCATATCTACCTCTCTTAGAATAAAGCCTCAATCGCAAATGTTGCCGCAAAGAGCGCACCGCCGATTACCATTAGTGATATGCCACCGTTGCGTTCACGTACATCTTCATTACCAATGCCCTGCGCAATTTTTATCAGTCCGGGTATAGCGGTTAATCCAAGTACAACGATACGTACTACCCAAAAAACCAGTGTTACAAGCGTATCATATGTAGCAGTATCTACAGAAGATGGGGCATTTCCGATGCCGCCTTCGGCAAATGCTGAATACGCAAGTAATACGTTTGAAAGAAGGATTGTGGTTGTGATTGAAATTACCTTTGTTATTTTCCTGAATGCTTTTTTCATAAAAAATCTCCTTATCTGCGAATTATCGCATCTGATATTTTTTTAGCCGTATCTGAAACGACTTTTGTTGTAACCACTACTGCACCGGCAACCGGTACAGCCGACGAAGCCGCTGTTGTGGCTGTAGTGGCGGCTGTAGTAGCTGCCTGAGTTGCGCCGGCTGTAGTAGCTTGTGTTGCGGCAGTGGCTGTAACCTGTGTAGCCTGTGCGGCAGCTTGTGAGGTTGTTTGAGCTGTCACACCACTCACATTTGATAATCTGCCGGCGGAAAGATTTTTAGGTGTTATCACTGACTCATCAATCATATCAACACCATCTGCCAAATCGCTGTATAGCTTTTTCTGACCGAGCTTTGTAAGCGATATGCTTGTATTTTCTGAATTGTATTGAATAAGTCCGTCTTTTTCCCATTTGGATATGTTCTCCATAACTTGCAGAGCCGCTTTCTTATCGGGTGAAAGTGTGACTTCTTCAAGATCAAGATTAGAAGCAAATCGGAAAAATTGAAGATCACGATCGGTGCCTTCAAGCGTAACGCCATATCTTACTGTATCGCTTTCTAATCCGTGCTGTATTTCCATTGCACGAATAGCAGAATGTGCCTTGTTAATGTTAGCCGCACTAATAAAGTTAGGATTACTGATATATTCTCTGCCGCTGTCTGTCAGAGTTATATTACCGCTATCAAGATTGACATTAATCAATCCCTGCTTTTCTGCCAGCTCGAGATTGGATATGACAGCTTCTTTCAGTTCAGCATCAGGGATACTGTCTATAACCTCTTTTGGCAGGATTTCATTGTTATTGAAATAGCTGAGGTCGGTAATCTGACCGGAAAAAGAAAACGGTAAACCGTTATCTAAATTTTCCGGAGCAGCATTTTTCGCACGTTTCAACTGTTCGATGAAGTCATATATCTGTTTGCCTGTACGAGCTATGCCGGCAACTTTACTGTTCATCTTTTCAGCATCGTGCATAATCTCATCTTCTAACATTGGTGCCATATAGATGCCTCCTATCCTATAAATTCGTCGATAGTCGGAATTTCATAATCGGCTATCAATTCTTCTTCGTCGATTTCAGCAAGCACGCTCTGATGTTCACTAAGCTGAGCATCTCTTGCGGCTTCTTCAAACTGTCGCTGTAGTTCTGCTTGTTCGATATGTTCTTGTTCCGCTTGTTTTTGCACGGACTGCTCACGCATTGCCTTTTCTTCTGACACTGACTGTTCCATAAGCTGTGCCATTTTTGTTTTTACCTCCTTTAACTTTTGAATTTGTTCATTATCGGAATACATCTTGTTTATATCGGTATTGTTCGGTATTCCGCTTGGAAACGAACTGCCGACTTTATCGATAAGCGGATGTGATAATGTATCGAATTTGTACAACCAAAAAGGCGGATACTCATCGAGAAATTCGATCATATATCCGCCGTATTTCTTTTTGATTTTCGGTGACGCCTTAAACGCTCTTCGCAGTTCAGATGTAGTCAGTAGGTCACGACCTTGATAGCTTTCGTTGTCTGAACTGCTGCCGCCGCTTGTTGTTCCTTGGCTGTGTCCCCTTGTGTCTATTCGTACAGTAGTCTTGTCGAGCATTTCTACTATGTACTTACGGGTATCCAAATCAGGTGCGCCAAGATAAGTAAACAGTGAGCAGTAACCGATAATACTTTCCCAATTCTCCTTATACAAAGCCTTTAATTGAGGCAGCGACTGCAAGACAATACAAGCCCTGATGTTGTTTGATCGTATAACAGCAGTGATTTTATCGAAATTCGGTATCCGTCCTATATTTGCAAACTCGTCAAGTTCGACTGACACGAGCAATGGCAATCTGCCGTTATGCTTGAAATTAGCACAGTACATAAGTCGAGAGAAAAGCTGTGAATAGAACATATTGCAAATAGCCTTGTACGTTGTATCAGCAGGAGGAACTATCAGAAATATAGCCGTCTTTTCAACGCCGATGTTATCAAAGTCCATTTCATCAATTACAGTCAGGTCGTTGACATCTTCTACTGCCCATAAGTCAAGACGAGTAGACAACGTTTTAGCTATGCCGCCCATCGTTTCTTCGGGAGTGCCTTTAATACCGTTCCAGTTAATTGTAGCAGCATCACAAGGATGCTCGATTGAGTGTTTATTAAGGCAACGAGCCAATTCGCACAATTCGTCTATTCTTCCATTTTTATATGTGATACTGTTAAGCAGTCTGACTACACGACCAAAGCATTTCACCTCGCCTTCAGCTTTCCAAAGGTAAATCATAATTGCAGTAAGTAATGATTTTGCCGAACCCGACCAGAAATCTTCTTTATCATCGTCGCCGGCAGAGGCGTTAATAAAGGTGTTTGCCAAAACAACAATATCCTGCTCATCATTGATATAAACAAACGGATTGTATGCGTTGGTCTTTTTGATGTTTATCAGATTAAACACACGCACCTTGTACCCATTATCCATAAGTAGCTTTGCAGTATCTCTGTAAAGCTCACCTTTGGGATCGGTCACAACATAGCTTCCATACATCTGAATAATATCAGGTTTGATTTTTCTGAATGTTTTTCCTGCACCGGGACCGCCGATTAGTATTTCGTTCAGATTATGCGGTTCATAGTAACGTCCATGCGGATTGTTAACGGTAACATAGAACTTGTTTCCGATTGGAATACCGGTTTCATCGCTGTTTTCCTTTTCATCACGTTTTGTTGCCCAATCGGCACTTCCGGCTTCCACGCCTTTGTAATCATCGTAATTTTTACTGAACAGCATAAGTGCAAGCAGTGACAAAGCAACAACGTAAATATACCAAACAGAACCGTGCATTTGCATTATCGCACCGATGTCAAAAGGTGCTGTAAAAGTTGGATTAGTCCAATATGGCATAGATTTTATCAGCACCGACAAATTTAAATTATCCGATGATATGTTGTTGTCGTATGCGTAGCACTGTAAGCTGTAAATCAGATAAGATATAATCAGGAATGTGATTACACCTATAACGGAGATAAGTATAAGACTGGCCTTTAAGACGGATTTGCTGTTTTTGTGCCGCAATTTGTTTTTGTTTGCCATTTCACCCTCCTTTAATTGTGCTACCTGTAGCACGTTTTCGAGCAAGCATTCTTACATAATCTCTATCAAATAGTCGCCCTCTTTAAGATGTTCATTTATAGCAAAGCAACAAATAACTTTCGGATCCGAATGTTCCGATTTGATTTTAAGGCAAATCACCTCTCCGGTATCACGATTGGTAAGTCGTAATTGCACTTGAGAACGATATGGTTGATTCTTCTTCATATTTCTCCTCCTTTAATCGCCACCACAAAGGCGGCAGAGCTTTTCTGCCGCCCGGTGACAATAAAATTTTAATGCTGCTTAGCGTTTTCTCTTACGCTTCGATAACGGGAATGCAAGCACAACAGCCGCACTCATCATTACCGTTGATATGATAATAACCGCCGTCTGCATAAAGCCGTCCTCGCCTGCACCTGTCGGAGGATTATCAGGTATTTTATCGTTGTGCATTTTGGCAACGAGCATTGCACCGTCACGGTCGATCGTCAGCTGTTTATCTTCAGGTAATAGATAGCCTGCCGAAGCAGAATCCTTGACTTCGTGAATGGTATACTCGCCTGCTCTCAGGTCAGTTATTCTTATAATACCATCCTTATCAGTTGTGTATGTTTTCTTGAAAGTCTGTCCGGTGTATGTTGTACCGGAAACCTCAAATTTGAAGCCTTCAACCTTATTGTTGTACGATGTCTTTACTATCTTGATTTCGCCCTTCTGAGGTGAGTTGATAAATGTACCCTTGCCAAGCTCATCGTTAGATACTTCTACGGTTTCGCCGTCATTTACGATCTGGAAATAGTAGAAATTCACATCACGGACGAAGTATTTCGGAGCCTTTGTTTCCTGCACATAGTATTCGCCGTATACAAGTCCCTCAAGGCTGTACACGCCTGTTTCGGTTTCTTTCATTGTGCCGACTACGGTTTTCTTATCGCTCTTGTAAACTGTAAATACAGCACCTGTTAATTTGTTTTCGGGATAGTCCTCATCGACCTTTGTCAATGTGACATTGCCGACAATGACCTTATTGACAAACTCTGCACTTGCAGTTGCGTCCTTAGTTACCGTGATCGTCTTGACCTGCGTCTTGGGCAGATAACCCTCAGCGTTGCTGATTTCGGTTATCGTGTACTTGCCTGTCGGCAACTCTGTAAGCTCAAACTTGCCGTTTGTCAGCATAAAGCGTGCTTCAGCTGTCTGACTGCCGTTATATACATACTTGCCGTTCTTTGATACCGCATTTAAGTATGCACCGTCAGCGTTCTTTACGGTGAAGTACACATTCTTTTCAAGCTCTGCCTTCTGAGCTGTTGTCAGCCCGTTGGGATTTGTCCATTTCTTTACGATACTTGCGTTGCCTGTATCACGCTCATTTACAAACGTTGCCTTTGCTGTCTGATTTCTTACTACAGTTATCTTTACGGGATTTTCCGACTTGATTGTGTAGTCAAGAAGTGTGCTATACTCTGTAATCGTATAGTCACCTGTAGGCAGTTCAGCGATTGTAAATGTGCTGTTCTTCAAAACGTATCTGAATTCTGTTGTGCTTTCGCCGTTATATGTGTATACGCCGTCTGCACCTTTAGCTGTGATGTACTTGCCGTTGCTGTCCTTTACAGTGAAATACAGGCTCTTTTCAAGCTCCGCTTTCATCTGTGCGATTTCATCGGCTGTCATATCTGCTGTACTGTTGTCAAGTTTCCATTCCTTGATTACAGCACCGTGACCGTAAGGATATTCTTTGAAGTCGGATTTTCCGATTTCATTGCTAACCGATACAGTAGCGTTTGCCGTTTTAAGCGTTACCGGGTGTACGTCTGTGTCAAGATAGTAGCCTTCGGGAGCTGTAAGCTCCTTGACATAGTAAGTTGTACCTGTTGCACTGCTTATAGGTAAGTTGTTGCAAGTGTACTTGCCGTCCTCGGCTTCTGTGATAACCGCATTTACGAGTGTGCTGTCAGTGTTCGACTTATATGCCTTTGCTACAGTCTTGCAAGTGCTGTCGGTATAAATACCGAATGTTGCACCTGTTACCTTTTCGCCGGTCTTTGCGTCAACCTTGTTGATAACAATGTGACCGAAAGGCTTGTTTTCAAACGTTGCAGTAGTAGTTGCATTGCTCTTTACTTCAATCGTCTGATTTGCAGGCGTGATATATCCGACTGTCTTGCCGTCCTTTACTTCCTTTACGGTATAAGTACCGATAAGGAGATTTGATATATTGATTTCGCCCTTTGCGTCTGTTGCGTATGTCTTGGTTGCTACGGGTGTGCCGTTAAGAGCCGTGCCTGAAACCTCGAACTTCCAACCGGAAAGAACACCGTCCGCACTTCTCTTGACTATCTTTATATTGCCCTTCTGCGGAGCATTCGGGAACTTGTCGTTGCCGTTGATTGACACATCGACAACCTTGCCTGCGTCAGAAATTACAAACTGATAGAATGTGTTGTCGATATTGTAATACTTCGGTGCTTTTGTTTCCTTGAGGTAGTATGTGCCTGCCGGGATTTCGTCAAGCTGATATGTACCCTTTGATGTTTCTGTGAGCGAGCCGTATACAGTAGCCTTATCAGACTGATATACAGTAAATTCAGCGCCGCTCAGAAGTACATCGGGATGATCTGCGTCAACCTTTGTCGTTCTGACCGAGCCTAAAGGCATTTCATAGAATTTCGATGTAGCGTTGTTTGATACTGCTACGGTTGAATTTGCCGTTTTAAGCGTTACCGGGTGTACGTCTGTGTCAATAGCGTAATGTTCGGGAGCTGTAAGCTCCTTGACATAGTATGTTGTACCTGTTGCACTGCTTATAGGGAGATAATTGCAAGTGTACTTGCCTGTCGCACTTTCTGTGATTACAGCGTCTGTCAGAGTATCATCTGTAGCCGATGTATATGCCTTTGCAGGAATTTCACATTCAGCGTCCGTATAGATACCGAATGTAGCACCGCTTACCTTTTCGCCGGTTTTTGCGTCAACCTTGTTGATAACGATATTCGCATACGGCTTGTTCTCGATATTGACTGTTGTTACAGTATCGGTCTTGACTTCAATGTCTTTGCTTTCCTCGGTAATGTAACCAACCGTTTTACCTGTCTTGACCTCTGTAACCTTGTAATCACCGATACGGATATTACTGATTGTGATTGTACCCTTTGCATCGGTAGTAAAGGTCTTGTCATAACTCTGTCCGGTCTTGGCTGTGCCTGTAACACGGAACTGCCAGCCGGAAAGAACGCCGTCTGCACTGTGCTTAACAATACTTATCGTACCCGTCATTGCCTTGTTCGTAAATACTTTCTTTACTGTGCCGTTAGGTGTTACTTCAAACGTAACGGGGTCGATAGAGAAGCTGTAGCCTGTAGCGCCGCTGACCTCAGTGACCGTGTACTGCTCTCTTGCGGGAAGTCCGCTTGCTATGAAGTTATATGTGCTTGTATTAAGCTTGAGTGACGTGCCTGTATTGTTCTCGCCTTTATATGTGTAGATACCGTCGCTACCTGTAAAGGTGAGATATTTGCCGTTGTGCATTATCTTGAACGATACTTCGGCAAGCTGTTCATCGGTGATGTTCTCAACGGCGCCGTTTTCATTAAGGAACTCTTTGTCGACCTGTACAGATCCGGTCTTAAGCTGATTGTCAAGCTCAATGTCATCAAGGTCGATTACGGTGTTTGGATCACCATTGCCCAGGTCAATACGCTGGTCCCGGTTATCAACATCGTAATCCGTACCGCTGTACGTTTCAATGACAGCTAAGTAATACGGAGCGGTGTTAGTGCCGAACGATATAGTCATTTCGCCGTTTTCATTCAGCTTGAGATTTGTTGCTGATGTTTTGGTTGACGAAAGCCCTTTGTATGTATAATTACCGTTTGAACCCGTAAATTCTACATAGTAGCCTGCAGGCGGATTCGAGGAAACACTTCCGCCGAAGCCAAGCACCTGCAGATTTACAGTAACCTTAGCATACTGTTCTTTGAGCTGTGCTTCTGTCAGATTGTCCTCATCAGAGAAATGTTTTCTTATAACAACAACAGGTGTTGATTTGTTTGTAAAAGATACGCTTTTTGTTTCGCCCTTATTGGCAATTGTGACCGTCTTTGTCTGCGTTTTCGGATTGTAACCGCTTGCGTTGTTTATCTCTGTTACAGTGTATGTTCCCATAGGGAGCTTGCTTACATTAAACTTGCTTCCGCTGAGTTTTAAATTGTTCGCTGTAGTCTGAGTGCCGGCATAAGCATACGCTCCTGCCGAGCCTGTAACCTTGATATACTTACCGTCAGAGCCCTTGACAGTAAAGTAAACATTCTTTTCGAGGTTTGCTATCTGAGTAGCGGTCAATGTAGTGTCAGAAAGCCATACCTTCTTTATCTGAGCCGTACCGCTGTCCTCGCTGTTTACGAAAGACACGGACGATGTTTTATCTCTTGAGATGGTAATTGTCTGATATGCTTTGTTAACCGAATAGCCCTCCGGAGAGCCATACTCATACACGGTGTACTTTCCGGTCGGAAGGTCGGAAACAGTGAAAGTACCTGTACTGGGATTAACATACAGCGATGTAGCTTTAGTCGATGTTCCTGTAAACGTATATGAGCCGCTGTACTTCGTACCGTTGACAGTTATATATTTTCCGTCAGCGTTTTTGATGCGGAAATATATCTGCTTATTTCTTTCAACGTTGTTGCTTGCGGCTATGGCATTACCGTTGGTGTCTACCCAAGTTTTTATAACCTTGCCCGTACCGGTATTTCTCGTATTTTTGAAAGTAACTGTTCCTGTGCCTCCGGCTGTAACGGTTACTGTTTGACTGAGATTCTTTCTTGTATAATTCGGTATACCGTTGCCGTCATTACCAAATTCGTAGACCGTATACGTTCCTGCAGGTAACGATTTTACTAAAAAAGTGTTACTGCTGTTGAGCTTGAACTTAGTTACGGAACCGCTTGCAGAGTAGGTATACGAGCCTGCCTTGCCTGTAGCCTTCACGGCCGAACCCGAACTATTCTTTATCGTGAAATAGATGTCGCTGTTGCTTGCCTGTGTGCTTGAGCTGTCGTGCTTGTGTTCCCAAACTTTCTTGATCTGAGCTGTGCCTAAATTGGAAGTTTTAAAGTTTGCGTAAAATCTTACAGGGTCATCAATACCGTCAGCCATTGTCTGAGAATCGCCGCCACTTGATTTCCATACAACAAGCTGTTTTCCTGTAGTACGGTTTGCCTTGTATGTACAAGCCTTAGTACCGCTTATCTTGCTTGTTGTGCTGAAAGTGTAGTCATATCCGCTCTTTGTTACTGTGACACCGGGAATGTTGAATGCACTTGCCGGCATATTGCTCTTGTTATTGTCCGGCAGTGTAATACTGTACTTCTTCGTTGAAGAATTATATTCCATTGTGTGAGTAGGAGCTTTTGATTTAGCATCATTTACAAAACTCGGAATAATCGAATACGCCTTCATCTTGTTTAAGATGTATTCGTAGCATTTTTCAGCAGGTCTGCCTTTCAGCTGTTCATAATAAACAGTAGCAGGAGTACCCCACTGGTTCGCTTTTAAATCGCCCTTGTTATATCCTGTCCTTAACTGCTGCTGAATTTCCCATACAATTATCTGCGTTGCAAAGGAAAAATCATCAAGATTTGTGTTAGTGACAGGAGATTTTTTAACATCACTGTTAAAGCCACACAACAAAGCATATTTAACCATCTTCTGTATATCCCAAGGAAGCAGTTGCATATATGCGTCACTGGATTCTTTACCAACATAGGAGCTTCCTGTGCTGTATGATACGCCTGCTTCAATACAGATTGCCTGCTGTGTCACGCTGTTCTTACTGACACCGAGCTTTGCGTGATTGCTCTTTACTCTTGTAGCAGTAGCAACATCGCCGTCAGCTTTGTAATAGATGAATGTGTAATTACGCTTATCACCGTATGTTCCGTTGTCTGAGCCGATGTAGTTGCCGAGCATAGCCGCATAGACATTATCGCCAACTCCCCATTCTGACGCAAGCGTCTGAATAGGTAGGGCAACTAACGTCATAATTGCTGCAAGGAAAAGTCCGGTCAGCTTTTTGAATTTGTTTTTAAACATAACCTTTGTCCTTTCTTGTTTGATTTTTTGAAAATATATATAAAAAAGCAGTCCTACGGGTGCGGACTGCTTTGGATTTTCATATTTAATTGACTGTCAGAAAAAGAAAAAGAGCCTTGAATCAATACTTTCAAAGCTCTTTAAATATATATTCAGTTGTCACTGACGTGACGGTCCTCCTCTCAGGAAGAATATTGCGTATCCCTCAATGCTGTTACCGTTTTCGTCTTTCTTTAAATCCGGTATGGTTTCAATGTATACGTTAAAGTAATCGCCTTTTTTCATTTGTGCTACTTTGAAATCAGCTCCTGCACAACTTTCCACATTACGCTTAATTACTTTTTCCGGAATATCTTTTGAAATAACACCAGGGGCATTCCAAGAACTTTCGTCCTTGATTATATCTTCTGCAAGTATCAGTCCATAATTATTGACTGCATCGTCTATAATGACCTGTCGGATTGCTTCAAGGTCGAAAGGATACTCATATATGGACTTCGGCTTGCTTTCCTGTTTCTTCGTTGTTGTCTGTGAAGGCTTAGGTGTTTCAGCTTTCTTTGTGGTTGTTGTAGTCTGTATAACAATCTTGCTGTCGCTCAGATAGTCACCGTGTATAAAGCTACCGTCA
>OLGJ01000719.1_pt1 | contig 18235 bp, 8 predicted proteins | sample 1605431 | NCBI WGS metagenome assembly OLGJ01 (sample SAMEA3888920, study PRJEB22519) | human gut metagenome | biome: human gut; feature: human-associated habitat; material: faeces | place: Denmark | collected 2009
GGGAAAGGGGGAAGTATGCCCTTTTCCTCTTGTTTTTTACTACCAGGAGTGAAAAAGGACACAAAAGAAGGAGCTGCGGGATTGTTGATTATCTGATCATGATTTCATCGGCGTTTCCTGTAGATTATTTCCCTGCATCACTGTTCGTGCTTCCCGTCGATGTGCCGAAGGAGGAGTAGGTGACGCCATTAAAGGTGCAGGTGACTTCGCCTTTGTTTCCTACGGTATAAGCACCGGCACCCGTGGGCGGTTCGGGGACTTTTTTCAGATAGCCGTTATCGCCTACGAGCACAGAGAGGTCGGTGGGGTAGGTGCCGCCTTTCTTGACGTGGTAGACTTCCATGGCGGTGCCGATGGTGGAAAGATCAGACTGGATCTTGGCGACCTTTGCTTCGTCAGTCATGCCGATGAGGTTCGGGATGGCGACGGCGGCAAGGATGCCGATGATGGCGACGACGATGATGAGCTCTAAAAGCATGAAGCCTTTTCTTTTCTTGATCGTTCTCTTTTCTTTTTCCATGGGACCTCCTTGTTGTGAAGTGACGGGGGGAATCGTTTCATTCATTATGCGCTTTTCGTTTTTGATTTACCAATATGAAATGCGAATGTTTACTCGGGGTATCGGTGAGCAAATTAGATGAGAGGGGCTTTTTCCGGAAACACTCCTCCGTGAAGATCAGCGCCTTTTCTTGGCGAATCGTCATCGTTCACTGGCCGCTGGTCCCCTTGCATTTTTCAAAGCACAATGTTAAAATAAGCCGGAACGAAGATCCTGAAAAAGTCAATAGAAAAATTGACGCATAAAAACTTTTATATAGCGTATGATAATTTCTATAAAAGAAAATGAACGATATGCGTTATAGAAAAAATCTTTATGCGGGTTTTCGTGAGAATCATTGCGGATATTGACATTGTGTGATATAATTTTTATTTGCAACGGTTCTTTTAGTAGAGTATATATAATAAGGTTGTGTAATGCTTCCGGAGGCAGGCAGGGACTCGATGATTGGTTCGATTTCCTGCTTCTTTTTTCCGGGAGGAAGAAAGCCATGTTGTTTTTATGAAAGGGTGAGGCAAGGAATGCCGAACAGCAAGATGTTCAGACCTGTCGTGGTAGGAAAGAAAAAGAGATACACCTATGCCAGATCGCAGGAAGTACTGAAGATGCCCCATTTGCTCGATCTGCAGACGAAGTCGTATGAATGGTTCTGCAAGGAAGGGCTGAAGGATGTTTTCGCAGATATTTCTCCTATCGAGGACAGCGCTAAAAAATGGGCGCTGCACTTTGGCGATTTCTATTTCGGCAAGGGCAAGTACAATATCGAACAGTGCAAGGCGAAGGATGTGAACTACTCCGCTCCGCTGTACGTGAAGACGCGTCTGGAAAACAAGGAAACCGGCGAGCTGAAAGAGCACGATCTGTTCATGGGGGATTTCCCGGTCATGACGGACACGGGCACATTCATCATCAATGGTGCCGAGCGTGTCATCGTATCCCAGCTGGTTCGTTCCCCTGGCGTATACTACAAGCGCGAAAGAGATGCTTTCGACAAAGAGATCTATACCGCGCAGCTGATCCCGAATCGCGGCGCGTGGATCGAGCTGGAATCGGATCCGGCTGGCTCCGTCTCCGTCCGTATCGACCGCAACCGTAAGATGCCGGTCACTGTCCTCATCCGTGCGCTGGGCTACTCTTCCAATGAAGAGATCCTGGAGCTTTTCGATCATGATATCCACATCGAAAAGACGCTGGAGAAAGACAGCACCACGGACAAAAAGTCCGCTCTGATCGAGATCTATCACAAGCTCCGCCCGGGTGAACCGGCTACCGAAGATAGTGGTACGACACTTCTCCATAATTTCTTCTTTGATCCGCGCCGTTATGATCTCGCGAAGGTCGGCCGTTACAAACTGAATAAGAAGCTGGCTTGGAAGAACCGTCTCCTCGGTCACAAGACCGAAGGCCCGATCGTCAATATGGAAACGGGTGAAGTGGTCATCGAAGGCAACAGCACCATCGATGAAGAAGCCATCGCAAGGATCGAGGAAAGCGGTGTATTCTCTTCCTTCGATCAGGTCGAAGTCATGACACAGAAGGATGATGGCACCCCGGTCAAGGTGATCTGCTCTTCCGGCAACCGCGAAGACAATTACCGCACGCTGGAGATCTGTGATATCATCGCCTGCATTGACTATCTCCTGAACATGATGCAGGGCTATGGCAAGAGTGATGACATCGACCATCTGGGCAACCGCCGCGTCCGCTGTGTCGGTGAGCTCCTGCAGAACCAGTTCCGTATCGGTCTCACCCGTATGGAAAGAGTGGTTCGCGAGAGAATGACCACCCAGGACCAGGATAAGATGAGCGTACAGGCGCTCGTCAATATCCGCCCGGTCGTAGCTGCTATCAAGGAATTCTTCGGAAGCTCCCAGCTGTCTCAGTTCATGGACCAGACGAACCCGCTGGCAGAACTCACGCATAAGCGTCGTCTTTCCGCTTTGGGACCTGGCGGTCTTTCCCGTGAACGTGCGGGTTTCGAAGTCCGCGACGTACATTACTCCCACTATGGACGTATGTGCCCGGTAGAAACCCCTGAAGGCCCGAACATCGGCTTGATTTCCTCGCTGTCCAACTACGGCGTCATCAACAAGTACGGTCTCATCGAGACACCGTACCGTCTGATCGATGAAAAGACCCACACTGTCACTGATAAGTGCGAATATGTCACCGCTGATATCGAAGAAGATAAGATCATCGCGCAGGCGAGCGAACCGCTCGATGCAGAAGGTCATTTCGTTCATAAGAATGTAGCGAGCCGCCGCGGCCCGGACGTACTCGAAGCGGAACCGGAAGAAGTCGTGCTGATGGACGTATCTCCAAAGCAGGTCGTCTCCATCGGTACCTCCCTCATTCCATTCCTCGAACACGATGATACGAACCGAGCTCTGATGGGTGCGAACATGCAGCGTCAGGCTGTACCGCTCCTGCGTCCGGAAGCACCGCTCGTCGGCACCGGCATGGAATGGGTCGCTGGTCAGGACTCCGGTGTCTGCATCCTCGCTAAGCGTGCCGGCACTGTCGAAAGAGTCACGGGCCGCCAGATCATCGTTCGCGCAGAGAACGGCGAGCTTGACACCTACGACATCATCAAATTCATGCGTTCCAACCAGTCCACCTGCATCAACCAGCACCCGATCGTATCCAAGGGTGACCGCGTGGAAGCAGGAGACACGCTGGCAGACGGCATGGCGACCGATGGCGGCGAACTCGCCCTCGGCCACAATGTACTCGTAGCTTTCGTATCTTGGGAAGGGTACAACCACGAAGACGCCGTTCTGATCTCTGAACGTCTCTGCAAGGATGACCTGTACACCTCCATCCATATCGAAGAATATGAATGCGATGCCCGCGATACCAAGCTGGGCGAGGAAGAGATCACCCGTCAGCTGTCTTCTGTTTCGGAAGACGCTGTCAAATACCTCGACGAAAACGGCATCATCATGGTCGGCGCTGACGTCCGTCCAGGCGATATCCTGGTCGGCAAGGTCACCCCGAAGGGCGAGACGGAGCTGACGCCGGAAGAGCGCCTGCTGCGTGCGATCTTCGGTGACAAAGAAAGAGAAGTCCGTGATACCTCCCTGCGTGTGCCGCACGGCGAATTCGGCAAGGTCGTCGATGTCAAGGTCTTCACCCGTGAAAACGGTGATGAGCTGGCACCGGGCGTGAACAAGCTCGTCCGTGTCTACATCGCGCAGAAACGTAAGATCCGTGAAGGTGATAAAATGGCAGGCCGTCACGGCAACAAGTGCGTATGCTCCCGCATCATGCCTGTCGAAGATATGCCGTTCACCCCGGATGGCCGTCCGGTCGATCTGGTACTGAACCCACTGGGCGTACCGTCCCGAATGAACATCGGCCAGATCCTGGAAATCCATCTTTCCTGGGCCTGCCACATGCTCGGCGAAGAGATCCATGCAGCAATGGCAGCCGGTGTCGGCTCTCCGAAATATGAAGAAATGAAGCAGCGCCTCATCGACTGCGGCTATGATTTCGAAAAATACGGTATGCCTGAACCAACCGAGTCCGGTATCCATATCGCGACCCCGGTCTTCGACGGCTGCCGAGATGAAGACCTCGCAGCTACACTGAAGGCAGCAGGTCTTCCGGCCGGTGCGAAGACGGACCTCTATGATGGCCGCACCGGTGAAAAACTGGACAATCAGGTCACCATCGGCTGGAAATACATGCTGAAGCTCCATCATCTCGTCGATGATAAGATCCATGCCCGCTCCACAGGCCCATACTCCCTCGTTACCCAGCAGCCGCTGGGCGGCAAGGCACAGTTCGGCGGCCAGCGTTTCGGCGAAATGGAAGTCTGGGCTCTCGAAGCCTACGGCGCGGCTTACACGCTGCAGGAAATCCTGACTGTGAAGTCCGATGATGTCATCGGCCGTGTCAAAGCCTATGAAAAGATCGTCAAGGGCGAAAACATCCCGAGTCCGGGCGTACCGGAATCCTTCAAGGTCCTCATGAAGGAACTCCAGTCCATCGGTCTCGATGTCCGTATCCTGAATGAAAACGGCGATGAAGTCGTCCTGAAAGAGCTCGATGAAAGCGATCTGGAACAGGGCTACGGCGGCGGTCAGCCATGGCATAAGGATGAACTGAAAGAAGCCATGGAAGGTGATGATGCCGTTTCCGATTCCAGAAACGACATGGAAAGCCACATGAATGGCGCTATTGAAAACGCCGGCGATGATGTCGCATCCTTCAATGATACACTCGAAGCAGAAGCCAATGCACAGGCTCCCGTAGAAGCCGGCTTTGGTGAAACTGATCTTGATACAGAACTTGGCTTTACGAATGACAGCCAGGATGACTGATTCCGGAAAGGAGCGCTAATCAATTGTTAGATGTAAATGAATTTGATTCCATGAAGATCGGTATCGCTTCTCCGGAAAAGATCCTTGAATGGTCTCACGGGGAAGTGACGAAGCCGGAAACCATCAATTACAGAACCCTGAAGGCAGAAACCGACGGCCTCTTCTGTGAAAAGATTTTCGGACCGACCAAAGACTGGGAATGCAAATGCGGCAAGTACAAAAAGATGCGTTACAGAGGCACCGTCTGCGATAAGTGTGGTGTCGAAGTCACCTCCTCCAAAGTCCGCCGTGAACGCATGGGCCATATTTCTCTGGCCTGCCCGGTTTCCCATATCTGGTACTTCAAGGGCACACCGTCCCGTATCGGCCTCATCCTTGAGATCTCTCCTCGCCAGCTCGAAAGAGTCCTCTACTTTGCTGCTTATATCGTCCTCGATCCGGGCGATACGAACCTGTCCAAGTGCCAGGTCCTGAATGAACAGGAATATCAGGATGCTGTAGCTACCTATGGCAAGAAAGCATTCAAAGCCCAGATGGGCGCAGAAGCCATCCAGTACCTGCTGAAGGAGCTCGATCTGCCAAAGCTGGAAAAAGCACTGCAGAAAGAGATCGAAGAGGGCAGCGGTCAGCGCAAGGTCAGATGCATCCGTCGTCTTGAGGAAGTCGAAGCCTTCCTGCATTCCGGAAACAAGCCGGAATGGATGATCCTCTCTGTCCTGCCGGTCATTCCTCCGGATCTGCGTCCGATGGTCCAGCTCGATGGCGGCCGTTTCGCCACCTCTGACCTGAATGACCTCTATCGCCGCGTCATCAATAGAAATAACCGTCTGAAGAGACTTCTGGAACTCGGTGCTCCGGAGATCATCATCAGAAACGAAAAACGTATGCTGCAGGAAGCTGTCGATGCCCTGATCGATAACGGCCGTCGCGGACGCGCCGTCTCCGGCCCGGGCAACCGCCCGCTGAAATCCCTCTCCGACATGCTGAAGGGCAAGCAGGGCCGTTTCCGTCAGAACCTTCTCGGCAAACGTGTCGACTACTCCGGCCGTTCCGTTATCGTCGTCGGACCTGAGCTCAAAATGTATCAGTGCGGCCTGCCGAAGGAAATGGCCATCGAACTCTTCAAGCCGTTCATCATGCATGAACTTATCAAGAGAGGCGTCGCAAGCAACCTCAAGGCAGCACGCAAGAAGGTCGATAAGCTCGCTCCGGAAGTCTGGGAAGTCCTTGGCGATGTCATCAAAGAACACCCGGTCCTCCTGAACCGCGCACCGACACTGCACAGACTCGGTATCCAGGCTTTTGAACCGATCCTCTGGGAAGGCCGCGCGATCAAGCTGCATCCGCTCGTATGCCCTGGCTACAACGCCGACTTCGACGGTGACCAGATGGCCTGCCATCTGCCGCTGTCCGTCGAAGCACAGGCTGAAGCACGCACCCTGATGCTCTCCATCAATAACATCCTGTCCACGAAGGACGGCAAACCAGTCGCTATTCCTTCGCAGGATATGATCCTCGGCTCTTACTACCTCACCATCGTACAGACTGCCAACGATACGAAGGTCGATTTCACCGACGAAGAAAAGAAAGAAAATCCGAAGGCGAAATTCGATGTCATGAAGCAGTGGAAGAAAGCCGAAGATGAGATGGACACCTCCAAGCTTCGCGCTTACACCGGCTATGACGAAGTCATGCTGGCTTACAACCTGCATCAGATCAAGATCCATGATTTCATCAAGGTCTTCATCCCGAAGGAAGATCGTCCGGATGGATTCAATGAATCTGATGATGATCTTGTCATCACCACCCCGGGCCGCCTGATCTTCAACTATGCGATCCCGAGGGAACTGCGTTTCTTCTACAAGCGTCATGAAAAGCGCGTAGATGAAAACGGCAATACCTATACCGTCGAAAACAATGGTCTCGGCGTCACCATCGGCAAGAAGCAGATGGGCAAGCTCGTCAATGACTGCTTCAAAAAACTCGGATTCAAGGCGACCGGCGACCTGCTCGACTCCGTGAAAGCCCTCGGCTTCCACTACGCTTTGATCTCTGGTATTTCCATCGGCATTTACGATGTCGCTGTACCACCGGAAAAGGATAAGATCCTGGAAGACGGCGATGAAAAAGTCGAACAGATCAAACGCTTCTTCCGCCGCGGCCTCATGACCGATGATGAAAGATACAGAAGAGTCGTCGAAGTATGGAGCAAGAAGACCGACGAAGTCGGTGCTGCGATGAAGAGCTCCATGGTGAAGTTCAACCCGCTGACCATGATGGCCCAGTCCGGCGCCCGTGGTAACGATAACCAGATCCGTCAGCTGGCCGGCATGCGCGGCCTGATCGCCGATACCTCCGGTAAGACGGTCGAACTCCCTGTAAAGGCAAACTTCCGTGAAGGTCTGACCGTCCTCGATTACTTTACCTCTTCCCACGGCGCTCGTAAGGGTCTTGCCGATACCGCACTCCGTACCGCAGACTCCGGTTACCTTACCCGTCGTCTGGTCGATGTTTCCCAGGACGTCATCGTTCGCGAAGAAGACTGCGATGTACAGGTCCTGAATTTCGACAGAGAACAGAGCCTCATCGCCTCCCAGCCGGAAGTCAAGAAAACCATCATGGGTCTCAAGCAGACGCTCCTCGGCGCAGTCCTGAATGAAGATGTCCTCGACCGTAGAAATGGAGATATCCTCCTCGTCAAGGGCAAGACCCTCGATGCGGACGATGTGACCCTGCTGAACCGTCACCTCGTAGAACATATTTCCGTCATCATCCCGACCGCTGACGGCATCGAAGCCGCAGAGCCGAAGACCTTTGACCTCGGCACACAGGATGCTGTCGCTGAATACAACCGTGCTATGCGACATCATCTGACTGTCCACTTCGCAGGCAAGAAACTCGAAGAAGATGCCTATGACCGCCAAGGCAATGTCCTCTTCCCGGCAGGCACCGTCATCGACAGCGATGTCGCAGAGAAGATCCTTGTTTCCGATATCCCGGTGCTCAAAGTCCGCATGGATGAAGCGGAAGGCGTCGAAGTCTCCCTCATCGAAGAAAAAGGCCAGCCGATCGAGTCTCTGGCTGACCGTATCGCAGGTCGCTGCCCGCTGGAAGATGTCGTGAACCCGACCACCGGCGAAGTCATCGCGAAGAAGAATGAAGAAATTTCCGATGCTCAGGCAGAAGAAATCCAGAAATACTACGACAAGCTGAAGGTCCGCTCCATCCTCACCTGCCATTCCGCTCACGGCGTCTGCGCGAAGTGCTATGGCAGAAATCTGGCGACCGGCCGTCACGTAGAGATCGGCGAAGCAGTCGGCATCATCGCTGCACAGTCCATCGGCGAACCGGGTACCCAGCTGACCATGCGTACCTTCCATACCGGCGGCGTTGCTTCTGCAGAAGATATCACACAGGGTCTTCCACGAGTCGAAGAATTGTTCGAAGCCCGCAAGCCAAAGGGCAATGCGATCATTTCTCGTATCGACGGCACGGTTTCCATCACCAGTGCAGAGGATAACCCGAATGTCAAGATCATTACCATCACCAGCAATGATCCGGAAATCGCCCCGGAAAGCGAAAAGATCCCGGTAGCGAAGAAGATCTCCGTCACAAACGGCGAATTCATCAAAGCCGGCACCCGCCTCTTTGAAGGTAACATCAACCCGCACGATATCCTTGATGTCCTCGGCGTACAGGCAACTCAGAACTATATCGTCAAGGAAGTCCAGAAGGTTTACCGCAGCCAGGGCGTAGAGATCAACGATAAACACATCGAGATCATCGTCCATCAGATGCTGCGTAAGATCAAGATCACCGAACCGGGCGGCTCCGGCTGGCTCCCGGGCGAGACTGTCGATATCGTTGCATTCCGTGCGATGAACCAGCGTCTTGACGACGAAGGCAAAGACAGAGCCGTCGGTGAAAACCTGCTCCTTGGCACCACCAAGGCAGCTCTTGCGACCGACTCCTTCCTCTCCGCCGCTTCCTTCCAGGAAACAACCCGTGTCCTCACCGAAGCAGCGATCAAAGGCAAGGAAGATCCGCTCCTCGGTCTCAAGGAAAATGTCATCATCGGCAAACTCATCCCGGCTGGTACCGGCATGTCCCGCTACCGCAAGCTGAATGTCATCCATAAGGGTGAATCCTTCGAAACCGGATCCGATGCGGAATAATTGATGCATCAGGTATAGCCAAAGCAGTCCTCACATCGTGGGGACTGCTTTTTGCATGGAGGGTATTCTACACGATCCGGCGTATTTACTGGGCAGTAGCTACTTGCCACAGGTCACCGTGCTTTCCTCTTGCGAATTTCTTCGAGATTCTCTACAATAGAATAGATATGATAGTGACTAGTGACTAGGAGACGTTAGACTTTTGTATCTTTTTTCAAGGAGACGCCATGATAAAAAAACTGTTTCCACTCGCGCTTTCCGCGGCGCTTGTCTTTGGCGGCTTCCTGCTGTCTTCCGCGGAGGATCTTGTGATTGATGGGCTTGGCCGTCTGCCATTTCCCAAGGACGTGACAGTCACGGATGGCGGCGGGTCAGAGCTTTCTCGGTTCATGATCGAAGGGACACACCGGAAAAATTATGGGAGATCGGCGCGTGCTGCGATGTGGTCGATCCTGACGGTACCGCCCGGCATGCAGCTGTATCCGGAGAAAGCGCCGTATCCCTATGACTCGATGCACATGTACCAGATACGCAAGACGGATGTGCGCGGGACATACAGCGCGGGCATCTATGTCATCTCGGGGACGGAGAAGGATTTCTTCCATGAGGGGCATCCGAAGGCAGCCCGCTTCTGGTCTACGGCTTTCCTTGAGGATGCCAAGCGTCCGACCTCGCTCTTTGGAATGCCGAAGATCCAGACATCGGAGTTCCAGGCATTGGTGGATCAGGTGCTCTCTGAGAAAAAAGGTCCATCTATACAGGTGAAGATCTTGAGATTCGTCCCCTGGCGTGCTTTCAAAAATGAAGACGGTACCTACCGCTGGGGACAGGAGGCGAAGGTCATCCTGACGAATGAAAAGGGCTTGTCGTTTCCCCTCTGGATCTCTGCCAATCTTTTGAAGGCGGGGGATAAGTACTATCTGATCGAGGTGAATGGCAGCCACGCGGCGGCCGAACAGCTGTCGGATATCCTGCTGTATGGATTCTATCGGATGAAGAGATGAGATAGCAGCGATGCGATGATTTCAAAATGCGCGGGGCTTCCGCTTCATGATGCGCGCTCCATCTAGGCAGGACAGCGTAAGCCTTTTTCACTGCTGCATTTACTTTTGAAAGGGGATTTTCCATGAAATGGAAATGTTTGATTCTCACGCTTGCATTGGCCTGCGGGATCTCTGCGGGGGGAGAAGCGTATGATATGAATGCCGTCGCGGCTGCTTTGCTTCCCAAAGGCTTCACCTACCGGGAGGCAGCGGGGACGCAGACACTCCATTTTATGGAGAAAGACATTCCTTATCAGATGGGACAGCTGCAGTATACATTGGAAAAACAGCAGAGCTTCTCATCCGGCTATATCATTCGCGCGCTGCTCCCTGTAGAGATGGCGAAAGCGCTGAAGCCGTATTTCAAGATGAATCGTGATGAACATGTCTGGCGACGGCTGACGCAGATGAACCGCGCACTCTTAAATCCTGCATCCCCTCTTCGGAAGGGGATCGAAGAGACGGTACTGAGTCTGGCTCGCAATGCCATCGGCCCCGCTGCGGATTCTTCGATCAAGGTGGAGCTTTCTCGGCTGGAGCCTTTCCGCCGTCTGGATGTCGATGAGGCCTATGTCTATACCGCAGGCGGGCTGATCACCTACAATGCGGAGGGGATGAAGCTCCCCATGTACTGCCGCTCCTATTTCTTCCCCGGAAGTGAAGGACTCGATGTCCTGATGCTTTTCACCCCCGACGAAGGCAAAGCGCCGCTCCTATATGCCATCGATGATCTGGTGAATGCGGCCGCGAAGGAAGAGCTCAATGGGGCAGCGGGATATAAAGACCTCGGCCTCATATTAGCAAAGAGCCATAAAAAATAGGCGGCAAGTGACCGGAAATCCCTTTCCGATGGGAAGGGTAATGCTATTAAGTTAAGGAAATCGTTAGCTACGTAACGTCTTGCTTCCCCCTTCGGGGGAAGTGCCGAAGGCAATAGGGGCATGCTAGCGGTATAGCGTGCTATGTTGAATAGTCCGATGCTATCGATATTCCAACACTTTCATGCAATACCGCTACGTAGCCCCCTCACCCCTTCGGGGAGCTCCCCCGATGGGGAGCCAAGAACGTTCTGCCGCTTAACTTAATAGCGTTCATGGGAGGGGGGCGGCGACATGGCATCGGGGAATTTTTCGCGTTTTTTATGCTATGCGCCGCACTACACCGCTCTACCTGCCGACCTTTTCCCGATTTCCAAACAACCATGAATCACTTATCAAATAACGATTTCCACAGGAGGACCTATGAACGTATTTGCTGCGCTTGGCGTGAATGAGACGCTGACGAAACTTTTGAAAACACAGGGGATCAAGACCCCGACGCCCATCCAGATGTCCGCGATCCCAAACGCTTTCAAGGGACGTGATCTGATCGGCCGTTCGCAGACAGGGACAGGGAAGACGCTGGCCTATCTGCTGCCGGTCATTCAGCGCGTAGAAACAGACAAAGCCATGACGCAGGTGCTTATCATGACACCGACCCGCGAACTTGCAAAGCAGGTCTTTGACGTGATGCGTCCCTTTGCCATCGAGTGCGGTGTGGATGGAGCAGATATCATCGGCGGACGCACGATCGAGAACCAGCTGCAGAAGCTGAAGCGTGATCCGCATGTCATCATCGGGACACCCGGGCGCCTTCTGGATCATATCCGCAGAAAGAGCCTCGACCTTTCGAATGTGAAGACAGTCATCCTGGATGAAGCCGACCAGATGCTGGCGAATGGGTTCCGCGAAGATTTCGAAGCCCTGATCGATGAGACGCCGAAGAAGCGCCAGCTCCTGCTCTTCTCTGCGACGATGCCTGACGATGCGAAGCGCCTCGCCAGAAAGTATATGCACAACCCGGCCTTCCTTGATGTCGCAGAAAAAGCGACTGCGTCGACGGTCGAGCAGCGCATCTATGAGACGACTCTCCCGCGCAAGTTCAAGCTCCTCGTCCGTCATCTGACGGAGATGAATCCGTACATGGCCGTCGTTTTCACGAATACCCGTGAGGAAGCGCATGAGCTCGCCGGCAAGCTGCAGGAGGAGACGGACTTCATCGTGGATGAGATCCATGGGGATATGAGCCAGAGCCAGAGAAATCAGGTGATTCGCGAATTTGAGAAAGCACGCATTCAGGTGCTCGTTGCCTCCGATATCGCGGCACGCGGGCTTGATGTCGAAGGCATTACGCATGTCTTCAATTACGGGATCCCAAGAAATCTCGAATACTATATCCATTGCATTGGTCGCACCGGCCGCGCCGGTACGAAGGGGATCGCCATCACCTATGCGACGCCGGAGGATGGATTCCTTCTCCGGAAGCTGGAAAAATCCATTGAAGAGACAATCACCCGCTATGATGAGAAGGGGAATGTCCGCCGCGTGAAGGCAGGCAAGCCGAAGAAGAAGGTCGTGACGCCCGGCATGTACAAGCCGACCAAGAAGAAAGAGCATAAAGCACTCGGACATAAGGGCAGAAACATGAGACAGAAGCGCAAGAAGGAAGATGGAAAGAGGAAATAAAACAAGGCAATGTGAAATAACGATCATCTCATTTTCGCGTTCCATCTGCCGCGGGGGACTTGCAGCTCTCATAGGAGTGACCGGGAAACCTTATCCCAGCTGTCTTTCATGCCATAGTCACCCTATCCGCCCCTTTCGGGCACCTTCCCCTAGAGGGGAAGGCTGCGATACGAGAATACCATCTTCTAAAAAAAGGCGGCGAAGCCGCCACGAGAGCCCTGAACCTTGAACCTTGAACCAAATGAAAGCAAAGTAAAAAGGGGCTGTGAAGAAATGAGGATTCATTTCTTCACAGTTCCTTTTCTGTAGGAGGATTTCCTCGTGCCTTTGTGCCGAGGCGTACTGTCAACACGCCTGAACTGTGGTACAATAGTCCTCATCGAGGTGAAAATTATGATCAAAAATAAAAAATTCATTCATCAGCTGCTGTGGCTCTTGGCGGGGATCCTTCCCTGGGGCTTCGGGGGATTTATGGTACACACTGCGCAGTCTATGGCAGTGGGGACGCTTGCTTACTGGGGAATGGGGCTTCTAGTGCCGTTTCTTTTTTTCCTCTTCCAGCGGAAAGGCTATGGCAGTGAGTGGGGCGCATTACGCGCGGCAGTACATTTGCCGCTCTGGATCTCCTTTATCATCCTGCAGATGGTCATTTTCTGGAGCTATCTGCCGATGGCAGACAAGGCCTTCAAGGAAAGTCCGATACCGATCTCGATCGCTTTCTTTATCGTGCTGACGCTCTTTACCGTCGCGGCGATCGTGCTGGACTACGTGCTTCCTTCGTTCTATGAGAAGCTTTCGGAGAAGGGGGCTTGCCGGAAGGTCTGGCTGGGCGCGGCTTATTTCAGTGGGCTTATTCCCGGTTTTGCTATTCTCTCCTTTCTGGGGCTCTACTATGCGAATGGTATGCGCCTTGATCCTTTCACGGCGAGCTTCTTCCTGCTGGAGGTTTTCAGCTTTGTCTTTTATGGGAAAATCATCCTCGGCATGATGACATTCGGGATCTATCTCTTTCTGGCGCTTTCCGGGACGAAGGGGCGGCGCATCACGGTGTGTGCTTTCAGCGGGATATTCTGGCTGATGCTCCTCTATATCCCGATGGTGATCTCCCTCCATCTTCCGCAGGCAAGCTGGCAGGTCTATATGGATCCGTCCTACCTTCCCATGATCCCCTTCGTTTCAGACCTTTGGCTGACAGGGATCGCGATCTGGGGCGGGAAAAAGGTCACGGAGTGGATATTTAGATAATGGAGTTAGCCCATGGGGCGGAGCGCCCATGGATTGCAGATGAAAGTTTTGCTCGAATGAGAAATTAGAAATGAGAAATTAGAAATGGTGGTGCGGCGCAAAAATAGTGAAGCGCCGCAGAATTTTGATAGCGCTTCGCGTTGTCGTCATCGGAAGCGCAGCCGAGTGTCTTCCTTACAGAACGGTCAGTATGCTAATTGCGCTACTTCAATCACCTCTTGTTCCTAATCCCTAGCTACTCATCCCTGCTTTCAAACTTCAAAATTACGGTGGCGGCATTGCCCTCAGTATATGGGCGATGCCCGAAGGTAGCATGTAATCACCTTTCGGGCACCGCCCCCCTTTTTTTGAACCTATAGAACCTGCTGAACCTATTTTATCCGCAATCAAAGGGCAAAAAGTCTCAGGGGCTCGTTCTGCACCTTCACCGTGAAATTCTAATTTTTCTCCATTGGACAGGTATGATAAAATGTAACTGTATGAGTGGCTTTTTTCATTTCCGACTGGAGCCTGTGCCTTTGCGCCGGCGAGTAACGAGGAAGGAGTGTTGAACTTGTCTGATATCAGACGTTTGTATGTACGAAAGAAGGCTGGTTTCCGTCAGGGCGAAGAGAGCCTGACGGCTGAGCTGAAAGAGGTGCTGGGAGACCGCATCGAAGGCTGTGGGATCTATCATCGCTACGATGTCGACGGACTTTCCGGAGAAGACTATGAGAAAGCGGTCTCGACCGTATTCTCTGAACCGCCGGTCGACAGTGTAGAGACGCAGCTGCCAAAGGGTGATCTCGTCATCGGCGTCGAATTCCTGCCGGGGCAGTATGACCAGAGAGCGGACTCGGCAGAGCAGTGTCTGGCCATCGTCACCGGAAAAGATGGCGCGCGTGTGCGTTGTGCGCTGGTCTACACCTTTGATGGACATTTCGCAGAAGGCGACCGCGAGAAGATCCTGAAATTCCTTGTGAATCCGGTGGAGTCCCGTGAAGCAAGTCTCGCTCCTGCGGAAACGCTGGATCTTCCCATCGAAGACCCGAAGGCAGTACCCGTTGTCAAGGGCGTCTGCGAGCTGGATGATGCAGGGATCGATGCCCTGATCGCCGACATGGGCCTTGCCATGAGCCATGATGACATGGCGATGATCCGTGACTATTTCCGCGATGAAGAGAAAAGAGATCCGACCGTGACAGAGATCCGTGTGCTCGATACCTACTGGTCCGACCACTGCCGTCACACCACTTTCTCCACCAAGCTCTCCTCTGTCGAAGTCGAAGACGGCACTTTTACCGCTCCGATCTCCAAGGCGCTCAAAGACTACGAAGAGACGCGTATCCATATCTATGGCAAGGACACGAAGCGCCCTGTGACGCTGATGGATATGGCAACAGCGGCTGTCAAGGCTCTCCGCAAGGAAGGAAAGCTGGAAAATCTGGATCAGTCGGAAGAGATCAATGCCTGCACCATCAAGGTGAAGATCGATACCATCGACGGCGAAGAAGACTGGCTGCTCCTTTTCAAAAATGAAACACACAACCATCCGACCGAGATCGAGCCATTCGGCGGGGCAGCGACCTGCCTGGGCGGATGTATCCGAGACCCTCTCTCCGGACGCTCCTATGTATATCAGGCGATGCGCGTGACGGGCGCCGCAGACCCGCGCATGCCGCTTTCCGAAACGCTTGCAGGCAAGCTCCCGCAGAGAAAGATCGTCGTGGAAGCGGCCAAGGGCTACTCCTCCTATGGCAATCAGATCGGTCTTGCCACCGGTGAGGTCAAGGAATATTATCATCCGGGATTCATGGCGAAGCGCATGGAGATCGGTGCCGTCGTTGCAGCGGCTCCGGAAGACCATGTCATCCGTCTTTCTCCGACACCCGGCGACGTCGTCATCCTGGTCGGCGGGCGTACGGGCCGTGACGGCATGGGCGGCGCGACAGGCTCTTCGAAGGAGCTGAATACCGAGTCCATCGAGACTTGCGGCGCAGAAGTCCAGAAGGGCAATCCGATCACGGAAAGAAAGATCCAGTGCCTCTTCCGTCGCGGGGAAGTCACACGCCTCATCAAACGCTGCAATGACTTCGGTGCAGGCGGTGTCTCTGTCGCTGTCGGTGAACTGACAGACGGCCTTGACATCGATCTTGATCAGGTACCGAAGAAATACGAAGGCCTTGATGGGACCGAGCTGGCGATTTCCGAATCGCAGGAGCGTATGGCGGTCGTCGTCAGAAAAGAAGATGCAGACCAGTTCATCCGCTATGCCGCAGAAGAAAACCTTGAAGCCACCATCGTGGCCGATGTGACCGATACCCGCCGCCTCGTCATGAAGTGGAGAGGGGATACCATCGTCGATATTTCGAGAGATTTCCTCGACACGAATGGGGCGCAGCAGGTGAAGGAAGCCTACATCGCAAAGCCGGATGAAGCTGGCTATTTCCATAAAGAAGAGATCCATGACATCAAAAAGACATGGCTTTCTGCCATGGCAGATCTCAATAACTGCTCGGAGCAGGGACTCTCCGAACGCTTCGACTCCACCATCGGTGCCGGTACCGTACTCATGCCATTCGGCGGCAAGTATCAGAAGACCCCGACCGACGGCATGGTAGCGAAATTCCCGGTCCGCAAAGGAGAGACTGACAGCGCCAGCTTCATGGCACATGGCTTCGATCCGTATCTGGCATCCTGGAGCCCGTTCCATGGTGCAGCCTATGCCGTACTCCTCTCCGTGGCTCGCCTCGTGGCGATGGGGGCTGACTGGAGAAAAGCCTACCTGACGCTGCAGGAATACTTCGAAAAACTCACTGACAAGACCAGCTGGGGCAAACCGGCGGCCGCACTCCTCGGTGCTTTCCATATGCAGGAAAGCCTTGGTCTGGGAGCGATCGGCGGCAAGGACTCCATGAGCGGTACTTTCAATGATATCCACGTCCCGCCGACGCTCGTTTCCTTCGCTATCGCTCCGGGGAAAGCCTCCGAAGCGGTCAGCCAGGAACTCAAGAAGGAAGGCGATGTCCTCGTCCTCTTCGGCCAGCCGAAGGACGAAGCCGGCATGCCGCTTCTTGATGTATTCAAAGCGCATGCGGATTTCCTCTATCAGGAAGTGAAGGCCGGACACATCGCAGCGATGAAAGCGGTCGAACACGGCGGCGTCGCAGTGACCGCAGCCAAGATGGCCTTCGGCAACAAGCTCGGCGTCACCTTTGGTGAAAATCTGCCGCTCTTCAAATACTTCAGCAATTTCTATGGCGCGATCCTTGTAGAAACTACGCCAGAACTGGCAGAGGAATTTGCCAAACAGCCGCACACGAAGATCCTCGGCACCGTCGGCGGGGACAGCATGAAGCTCTACGGGGAAGAGATCGCCGTCGAAGAGCTCCTGCGCTCGTATGAAGGTACGCTCGATCCGATCTTCCCGCGCCGCGCAGCAGACATCCAGAAAGAAGCGCCGATCCTTCCGGAAACGAAAGCCATCCCGCAGTTCTATGTCCATACGAATCTTTCGCGTCCGCGCGTCTTCATCCCGACCATGCCGGGCAACAACTGTGAAGTCGACTGCGCGAGAGCTTTTGAACGTGCCGGTGCGGTCAGCGATATCTTCATCTTCAGAAATCGCGATGCAGCCGAACTCAAGGACTCCGTCGATGAAATGGCAGAACGCATCCGCCATGCGCAGATTGTCATGTTCCCGGGCGGCTTCTCTGCGGGCGATGAACCGGACGGCAGCGGCAAATTTATCGCCGCTGTATTCAGAAATCAGAAGCTCATGGAGGCTATGGACCAGCTTCTTCATGTGAGAGACGGTCTTGCCATGGGCATCTGCAACGGGTTCCAAGCTCTGATCAAGCTCGGCCTCGTACCGTATGGTGAATTCAAGCCGCTCACCGATGACGCACCGACGCTCACCTTCAATACGCTCGGCCGTCATATCTCCCGCTTCGTTACGACCAAGGTCGTATCGACCAAGTCTCCGTGGCTTGCCCTCTGCCAGCCCGGTGACCTCCACTCCATCGCTATCAGCCACGGCGAAGGACGCTTCATCGCTTCCGATGAACAGATCCGCTCGCTCGCAGCCAATGGCCAGATCGCGACACAGTACGTGGGGCCAGATGGCGAGCCGACCTACGACAGCCGCTACAATCCGAACGGCTCCTCCTGGGCGGTCGAAGGCATCACCAGTCCTGACGGACGCGTCCTCGGTAAGATGGGCCATACCGAACGCCGCGGCCAGAATGTCGCAAAGAACATCGCCGGTGATACCTACCAGCCACTCTTCGAAGCCGGTGTGAAGTACTTCAAGGGCTAATGGTCCATGCATAGAAAAAACGCTCTCGTGAATGATATGATCCCCCTAAAGCAGACAAGGTAAATAACCAAACTGCTTTAGGGGGAT
>OLGJ01000742.1_pt1 | contig 17752 bp, 13 predicted proteins | sample 1605431 | NCBI WGS metagenome assembly OLGJ01 (sample SAMEA3888920, study PRJEB22519) | human gut metagenome | biome: human gut; feature: human-associated habitat; material: faeces | place: Denmark | collected 2009
ACTTTCGAATCAGCAAATTCCCTTTGAACGAGTATCCCCTCTTCATCAAGGGACTCGCCGTTACCAAGCTGGGAGCTGCGGAAGCCAATCACAAGCTGGGGCTGCTCACCGACGAGAAGTTCAATGCGATCGCACAGGCCTGCCGCGAGATCATGGACGGCAAGCACCACGACGCATTCCCCGTGGATATGATCCAGGGCGGTGCCGGTACGACGACCAACATGAACGCCAACGAAGTGATCGCCAACCGCGCGTTGGAGATCATGGGCCATCAGTACGGCGAATACCAGTACTGCTCGCCCAACGACGACGTGAACTGTGCGCAATCGACCAACGACGCCTACCCGACGGCTATTCACCTGGGTATGTACGCTACGCATCTGAAGCTGGTCGAGCACCTGAAGCAACTGATCGAATCCTTCGAAAAGAAGGCTGCGGAGTTCGCCGATGTCCTCAAGATGGGCCGCACGCAGCTCGAAGACGCCGTGCCGAAGACTTTGGGCCAGCCTTTCCACGGTTTCGCCAGCATCCTGCGCGATGAGATCGTTCACCTGAACGAAGCTGCCGAGGATTTCCTGACGATCAATATGGGTGCTACGGCGATCGGTACGGGTATCTGCGCCGAGCCGGGCTATGCCGAGCTGTGCACCGAGAACATCGCTCGGATCACCGGCTGGAAGATCCGTTTGACGGGCGACTTGGTAGGCGCTACGTCCGATACTTCGTGCCTGGTCGGTTACGCTTCCGCCATGAAGCGTGTCGCCGTGAAGATGAACAAAATCTGCAACGACCTGCGCCTGCTGGCTTCGGGCCCCCGCTGCGGTCTGGCCGAGTTCAACCTGCCGGCCCGTCAGCCGGGATCGTCGATCATGCCGGGTAAGGTGAACCCCGTGATCCCCGAGGTAATGAACCAGATCGCCTACAAGGTGATCGGCAACGAGTTGTGCGTTACGATGAGCGGCGAGGCGGCCCAGATGGAGCTCAACGCCATGGAGCCGGTGATGGCCCAGTGCGATTTCGAGTCCGCCGAGTTGCTGATGAACGGCTTCGATACGCTCCGCACGCTCTGCGTGGACGGCATTACGGCCAACCGCGAGCGCTGTGCCGATTACGTGAAGAACAGTATCGGCGTGGTGACGGCTCTCAACCCGATCATCGGTTACAAGAATTCGACCAAGATCGCTAAGGAGGCTCTCGCTACGGGCCGCGGCGTCTATGATCTGGTGCTCGAGCACGGTATTCTCTCGAAGGAGGAGCTTGACACGATTCTCAAGCCCGAGAATATGATTCGTCCGGTGAAACTGAACATCAAGCCGCGCAAATAATCGCGGGATAGTATAGATGCGGGGTCGAAATCCTATCGGGTTTCGACCTCGTTTTTTATGGAGCGGAGTTGGCGTTCCGGATTTTATTATCTTTGACATAGTCTTAAATAGGTTGCGTCTCGGAAAACTGGGAACAAGTGCCCGTTTTCTGTCGGCTTTCACTATCTTTGCGGAAGATGGGAGGCGGTTCGGCAATCTTTGCGTGCAAGCCCGCACGATTGCTCTCACCTTTCACTATCTTTGCAGAGTATCATGGGTTCGGATTCTTTTTGCGAATGGAGATCCGATCAGCCGTGATTCTCGGCTCGGGATCGAAAGATTCGGGACGAGCCGGCTGGGATTCCTCCCGAAATGCGGGGACTGCCTGCAAGATGTGATAAATGGAAAAACGATGCGTTATTTTATCGAATTGAGATACAACGGCGGAGCCTATTGCGGTTGGCAGCGGCAGCCCGATATGCCGTCGGTACAGCAGACGATCGAAGGGGCAATCTCTACCCTGCTCCGTGAACCGATTCTGTTGACCGGTGCCGGACGCACCGATACGGGAGTGAATGCCTCCTATTACGTGGCGCATTTCGACACTTCCTCTCCCGTCGCCGATCCGGAACAGGTCGTTTTCAAGCTCAACCATATGCTTCCCGGCGATATTGCCGTAAGCCGCATCGTGCCGGTCGCGGCCGATGCTCACGCCCGTTTCAGCGCCCGGGAGCGGGAGTACCGCTACTATATCGAACCGCGCAAGAATCCCTTTACACGAGCCGCTTCCTGGCAATATTACGTACCGCTGGACGTGGCGGCAATGAACCGTGCGGCCGACGTATTGATGGAGTTCGAGGATTTCACGTCGTTCGCCAAGCTCAATTCCGACAACAAGACCAATATCTGCCATCTCAAACGGGCCGACTGGACGGTCGGCCGGGACGGTACGCTTTGCTTTACGATTCGTGCGGACCGCTTTCTGCGGAATATGGTGCGGGCTATCGTCGGCACGCTGGTCGATGTGGGCCGGGGACGTTATACCGTTGAACAGTTCCGCGACATCGTCGCCAGCCGCGATCTTTCGCGGTCGAGCGCCGGAGCACCCGCCCAGGGCCTTTTCCTGAGCGATGTGCTCTATCCGCCGGAAGTATTCGTGCGGGAAACCCGGCTGCCCGCTCTCCGCTATTTTTCATCGGTGGAAAAGTAGAGGCCGCCTTCGCTTCGATCCGGCAGCCTGTTTTCCCTTATGTTCGGGTGGTTTTCTCTTCGATTGTTTCGTTCGGCCGCTTTTCTTTTCATTCAATCGCCGATCGTCCCGGGGCCATGATTCCTTCGGTGTTATCGATTACTCCTTGACGGGCGTATGCAAATGAAACGGGGACGATCCTGTGCAGGCCGTCCCCGTTCGCATTGCGGTAATTTTCGATTTATACGTGGATCGCGGCACCCAGAGCTACCTCGGCCGCCTCCATAACTCCTTCGTTCATGGTCGGGTGTGCGTGGATTGTGTGTGCGATCTGCTGTACCGTCGCTCCCAGCGATTTGGCGAGCGTCGGCTCGGCCAGCATTTCGGTTACGTTCGCTCCCACCAGATGTGCTCCCAGCAGCTTGTCGTTCTGGTCGAAGATCAGTTTTACGAAGCCGTCGCGGTCGCCTGCGGCGGTCGCTTTGCCCGAAGCGGTGAAGGGGAAGCGTCCCACTTTGTAGTCGATACCCATCTCCTTGACCTGTCGTTCGGTCATACCGACCGAAGCCACTTCCGGCGAGGTGAATACGCACGAGGGAATCGTCGTGTAGTCCACCGGCTCGGAGGGTAGGCCGCAGATGGCATTCACGCAGCAGAGCGCTTCGGCCGACGCTACGTGCGCCAGGGCCGGACCGGGTACGATGTCGCCGATGGCGTAAATGCCCGGTACGTTGGTGCGGTACTGTTTATCGACGATGACTTTGTCGCGTTCGGTCTTGATGCCCAACTCTTCCAGGCCGATCCCCTCGATGTTGGATTTGATGCCGACGGCCGAGAGGACGATATCGGCTACCAGCGTTTCCGTGCCCTTCTTGCCTTCCACCTCGACGTCGCATTTGCCTTCGGCATTGACTTTCACCGATTTCACGGTGGTCGAAGTAAGTATGGTCGCTTTCAGCTTGCGGAACGAGCGTTCCATGGTTTTGGCGACCTCTTCGTCTTCGAGGGGCATGATCTGGGGCAGATACTCGACGATGGTGACCTTCACACCCAGCGCGGCATAAAAATAAGCGAACTCGCTGCCGATGGCACCCGATCCCACGACGATCATCGTTTCGGGCAGTTTGGGCAGTACGAGCGCCTGCTTCGAGGAGATCACGTGCTCTCCGTCGATGGGCATGAACGGCATTTCGCGGGGCCGTGCTCCGGTGGCGAGGATGATGTGGTCAGCTTCGTACTCCGTGCCGTCCACGTCGATCCGGCCGTTTCCTTTCAGTTTTGCGAAGCCGTTGATCAGCTCCACGTTGTTCTTTTTGAGCAGGAACAACACGCCTTTGTTCATCGTTTCGGCCACGCCGCGCGAGCGGGCTACGATCTTTTCGAGGTTGGGCCGCACTTCGCCTGCGAAGTCGAGTCCGTAATGTTCGGCCGACTTGCAATAGTTGTAAACCTGGGCGCTCTTGAGCAGCGCTTTGGTCGGGATGCAACCCCAGTTGAGGCATACGCCGCCGGCCTCGGCACGCTCTACGACAGCCACTTTCTTACCCAGTTGAGCAGCGCGGATGGCGGCTACGTAACCGCCCGGACCGCTGCCGATCACAATGATATCGTATTTCATATTTTTTGTATGTATTTATTGAATTACTTTCAGCACTTCACCGTGGTCGGCTACTACGGCGCGTTTCCACTTTTCGTTATAGCCCGGGAACTGGATCTTGTCGGGAATGTCGCGCCCGTTGCCGTTGTCGAGGAATTTACCCGGTTCGGTTTCGCTCTTCAGGTTGCCGTCGATGTATTTGACGAGCAGGTACCGGTCGAGTTCCGTCCAGCGGTCGAAGAGTTGCTGGGCCATATCCACCGAATAACGGGTAAGCCGTTTCTGCCGTTTCTTGGGCGAGTCGCCCTCTGTGGCTGCGTCGATCTGTTTGACCTCCTCCAAACGGGTATTCTCCCACTCGTCAACCACCTTGCGGATGTCGGCCGCGATCAGATCGTAACGCAGATAGGCGAAGTTGGTTACGCGGTTGAAGAGCCAGAATGCCGACGTGGGCGAATATTTGAGCATCGTGCCGTTGCCCTCGCGGAAACATTCGGGAACCTCGGTTGCCGAGCAGTAGATCGGCGTCAGGCAGGATGTCGCTGCGTCGTCCACCCCGAACCAGAGGATGCCCATGTCGTCCGGCAGCCAGGGCCGGGCCTGTGCCACGAACCAGAATCCGGTCTGCTGGGTTGCTACCGCACGCTCGTTCAGGTAGGTTACGCCGTCCACTTCGAAATCCATCGGGCGCCAGCGGTACGGCAGGGCATGTCCGCCCGCACCGATGTCCTGGGTCATGTCCATCGGAGTTCCTTCGTAGTGGTCGCGCATGGCGTCGAAAACGGTCTTGGGATCGACTTTGGTGCGGGGTTTCACCCAGAGAGGCATCCGGTTGGACATGTTGTATCCCATTGCATAGTCCGTGTATTGATCCATGTCGTCCGCTACGGTGCGGAAGAACGCCCACACGCGGGCGTCGCATCCGCGCACTGTGCCGAAATCGGCCGGAGCGTAGGCATCGCAGAAGCTGAACTCCTCGTCCGGGCCGTTGAAATAGCCCTTTTCACGGGCGAAGGAGATCACGTCGGGAGCGTAGAGGCAGTTCTCGGGATCGTCGAGCGGGAAAGTCGTGATGCGCGACTGGTTGGCGTGTGCCGAAACGTATCCGTCGGGAATGCGGCGAGCTACCCAGACGATGCCCTTGCGGGTGTTGTTACCCTCGGCATCGAGCTCGCAGCCCTTGCCGATCAGCTCCATGATCCAGGCTTCGTTCCGGTCGGCGATCGAGAAGGATTCGCCGCTCGAAGCGTAGCCGTAGGTGTTGGCCAGATCCACGATGATCCGGATCGCTTCGCGGGCAGTCTTGGCGCGTTGCAGGGTGATGTAGATGAGCGAGCCGTAATCGATGCGGCCCGTCGAATCGACCAGCTCCTCGCGTCCGCCGTAGGTCGATTCGGCGATGATGAGCGAATGTTCGTTCATGTTGCCGATCGTGGCGTATGTTTGTGCCGCTTGCGGAATTTCTCCCAGGTAGCGGCCCGAGTCCCAGTCATAGACCGGGAGCATCGTGCCGGGTTTGTAGCGCCCGGCGAAGGTTTTGTAGAGTGCGCCGTAGAGCTGGTGGGAGTCGGCGGCGTAGGAGACCATCACCGAGCCGTCCGAGGAGGCTCCCCGGGTGATGATGAAGTTGGTGCAGGCGTCTGTCGCCTTGAATGTCAGACAGCACAGGGCTGCGGCAAACAGGGTTCGGAATAGTTTTTTCATGCGAGAATTTTTTATTTTGAGTGAGAACGGCGCGTATTCCTTGAACGATGCGGTTCCGTGTTTCCGGAATACGGCCGGTCCGGGCAAAAGTTATTTTCGCAAAGATAGCATAAACCGGAAATAAAACAAAACCAGCCGCATCCCTTTTTCCGGAATTCAACCGGTATCGTAAAAACCGGGACGGGATGCGTCGGGAGCATTTATGCCGGATGTTGTCCGGCCGTTCGTTCGTTTCGGATGCGACGGGATGTTTTTCGACGGGAGGCGGGAGCGGCTGTCCGCTGTGCTCCTGCCGGGGGGCGGATTCGGGCTCCCGGCTCGCCCTGAGGGGCCGAAAGGGACATTATTCTCCGAAAAATTTGAATTGACCGCAAGTTGAGGCACATAACTTGCCGTGTATTTCGAAAAATGCAGAAACTATGTGTTACAGATCGTCTTCAATTCCCTTTATCCTGCTCGCGCTCTCTTTGCTCGCGGTTTCCTGCGGTTCCCGTTCCGGACATACCGGGCAGATGCCGCCGATGGAGATCGAAATCGCTGTCGCCGAGTTCGATTTGCTCTATACGCGGCGGAGCTTCATTTCCCAGATCAACAGCGATAACGAAGTGGTGGTCGAACCCCGTGTGAGCGGGTTTCTCGTAGCCCGGCACTATAAAAAAGGTATGCCCGTGCGCAAGGGTCAGTTGATTTTCGAAATCGACGACAGTGAGTATTACACTGCCCTGCTTTCGGCTCAAGCGGCTCTGGAGTCGAGCCGTGCGCTGGCGCTCGAAGCCAAGAACAATTTCGACCGGGCGGTGCCGCTGGCCAAGATCAATGCCATCAGCGGTACGCAACTCGACCAATATACGGCGCAGTACGCCGCTTCGGAGGCCGACGTGAAGTCGGCCCGGCAGGCTCTGCGGAATGCCCAGCTCAATCTGGGCTACACGAAGATCTATGCACAGATAGACGGCATTATCGAATCTTCGAACGGCTCCGTCGGTGATTATGTCGGTCCGGGTACGCAAATTCCGACCCTCACCACGATTATGAATATTGATACGGTCCAGGTCCCCATTGCGATTCCGATGACGCAATTCCTTCGGTTGGACAGCAATCGGACGAATATCTACGACAACGCCGAACTGCTTTCGGAGATCGTGCTTTACGAGGCGGACGGTACCCGCTATCCGCTTTTCGGCAAGTACGATTACACCCGGACGGCCGTATCTTCGGCTACGGGGACGATCGTGCTGATCGTCCGCTTCCCGAATCCTTCCTACCGGCTCAAGACCGGACAGTTCGCGCGTGTCGAAGCCAATATCGGGGCGAAGCTGCCCCGTGTACTGGTGCCGCAGCAGAGTGTCGTGCAGACTCTCGACGTATCGTCGGTCTGGGTAATCCGGCCGGACAGCACGGCCGAATACCGCAAGGTTACGCCGGGCGAGACGTTCGGCGGAATGTGGGCCATCGAGTCGGGCCTGGAACCGGGAGAAACGGTCGCTGTGACCGGTTTGCAGAAACTTCGTCAGGGAATGCGGGTCGTTCCCGTTAAAAAATAGGCAGGTATGGGAAAATTTTTCATCGCGCGGCCCATTTTCGCCATTGCGCTGGCGGCAGCTATCGTGCTGCTGGGTATCATTTCTATATTCGACCTGCCGATCGAGCAGTATCCCGACATTACGCCTCCTGTCGTCGAAGTTTCGACGACCTATCCCGGTGCCGATGCCGAAACCGTGAACAATGCGGTCGCCACGCCCGTTTCGCAGAGCATCATGGGTGTCAGCGATATGCTCTATATGCAGGCTACGAGCGCCAACGACGGGTCGATGAATCTGCAGGTGACCTTCGATATCGGATCCGATCCGAACATGGACGCTATTTTTACGCAGAACAATGTTTCGACGGCCCTTTCGCAACTTCCCGCGTCGGTGACCCAGCAGGGCGTCACCACGCGCAAGACCATGACCGGCTTTCTGATCGTCTATTCGCTCACCAGCGACGGACGCTACACCGGCGATTTTCTCTCCAACTACGCCTATATCAACATCCAGAACGAACTGTTGAAGATCGACGGCGTAGGTAAGGTGGACATTATGGGCGCCGGTGAATACGCCATGCGTATCTGGCTGAAGCCCGACCTGTTGGATTACTACAAGATCTCGCTCGACGAGGTTTTTGCGGCTGTCGAAGCGCAGGGCGGCATCTTTCCGGCGGGCAAGTTCGGCGGGGAACCCGCTGCGGGCGACGTGACTTATACCTATACGGTGACCATGCCGCCCCAGATCTACGATGCGGAGCAGTTCGGCGACATCATTATCTCCACCACTCCCGAAGGCGAGCAGGTTCGGTTGAGCGATATTGCTGACGTGGCTCTCGGCAGCCGCCAGTACGGTGTCGAATCGCTCTTCAATAGCGACCCGACCGCCCTGCTTGTCATTTATCAGCAACCGGGCAGCAATGCCGTCGATGTGGGCAATTCGGTCAAGGCCGAAATGGAGCGCCTTTCCAAGCGCTTCCCCGATGGCATTACCTATACTTCGATGGTCGATGCCACGACCAGTATCGAAGCCGGCGTGAAGGATATTTTCGTTACGCTCATTATCGCTCTGATTCTGGTGATCGCCATCATCTTCCTCTTCCTGCAGGACTGGCGTGCGACGCTCATCCCGTTGCTGGCGATTCCGGTGTCGATCATCGGCGCTTTCGCGCTCTTCCCGCTGCTCGGCTTCTCGATCAATATCATCTCGCTGTTGGGCATGGTGCTGGCCATCGGCCTGGTGGTCGACGATGCGATCGTGGTGGTCGAGGCCGTGCAGGTCAATATCGAGAAGGGGCTGAGTGCGAAGCAGGCGACCGTCGAAGCGATGCACAGCGTCTCGTCGCCGATCGTCGCTACGACCGTCGTACTGCTGGCCGTGTTTATTCCCGTATCGTTCATGGGGAGTATCACGGGTCTGCTGTTCCAGCAGTTCTCGATCTCGATCGCCGTATCGGTCTGCATCTCTTCGTTCAATGCCCTCACCCTTTCGCCTGCGCTGTGCGCGTTGCTGCTCAAGCCGCGCCCGAAGGTGCAGAAGGGATTCTTCGCCGCTTTCAACCGCTGGTTCGGCAAACGTACCGAAGAATACACATCGGCTACCACCCGTTTTATCGGTCACCTGAAGCGTACCGGAGGAATCGTCGCCGTAACCCTTGCCGCTATCGCCGTGATCTGGCACTTCCTGCCTTCGGGCTTCCTGCCCGACGAGGATCAGGGGTATGTCATGGTCTTCGTGCAGACGCCCGAGGCTTCATCCCTGCAAACCACCGTCAAGGCGATGCAGCGGGTCGATGAACTCGTCCGGCAGCGTCCGGATGTCGAGGCGACCTCCTTTGCCGCCGGTTTCAATATGCTGGCGGGTATCGCTTCGAGCAACAGCGGTATTATCTTCGTGAAGCTGGTCGATTACAGCCAGCGCAGCAAGACCTCTTCTCAGATCGCTTCCGCCTTGACGGAGGAGTTGTACGTGGCAGTTCCCGAGGCCGTCAGCTACGCCTTTATCTCGCCATCGATCCCCGGTTTGGGCGTAACGTCCGGCATTACGTTGCAGGTACAGGATCTTGAAGGCCGGGGTACGGAGTTCCTGGCGGACGAAACCATGCGCTTCATGGATTCGCTGCGCAAGCAGCCGCAGATCGGCTCCGTGACCACCCAGTTCAACGCCGGCATCCCCCAGCGGCGAATCGAAGTCGATAAGGAGAAAGCGCTGGCACAGGGCGTGCCGCTCCGGAGTTTCTACAAGACGATGAGCACTCTGCTCGGCGGTTCCTATATCAACAATTTCAACCGGTTCGGAAAACTTTACCAGACTTATATCCAGGCTGCGCCCGAGTACCGTCGTGACAAGTATTCGCTCGAAAGCTATTTCGTGGACGACGGTCAGGGCAACTCGATTCCCGTTTCGTCGTTCACGACCGTACGGGATACTACGGGTGTCGAATTCGTCTCGCAGTTCAACCTCTACCGGTCGATCGAGCTGACGGTCAATCCCGCCGCGAAAGTTTCGACCGGTCAGGCGATGGACGCCATCGAAGCGGTGGCCGCCGACGTGCTGCCCGAGGCGGTCGGAACCACCTGGAGCGGCTTATCCTATCAGGAAAAGACGGCTTCGGGCAGCAGCGGCGCCGTTTACCTGCTGGCTATTGTCTTCGTGTTCCTGACTCTTTCGGCCCTCTACAACAGCTGGGGGCTGCCGCTGGCGATCCTGTTGAGTGTCCCGCTCGCGGTGCTCGGCGCACTGTTATTTGTCGGTGCGGCGTACCTGGTCAGCCCCGAGTTTATCAATAATATCTACATGCAGATCTCGTTGGTCATGCTGATCGGTCTTTCGGCCAAGAATGCCATTTTGGTCGTGGAATATGCCGATCAGCTCTTCTTCGAGAAGAACATGGACCTGAAGGCCGCGACGATCGAGGCGGCGAGGCTGCGTATGCGGCCGATCATGATGACCGCCTTCTCGTTCATCCTGGGCGTCATGCCGCTGATCTTCGCCAGCGGGGTCTATGCTACGGCCCGCAATATTATGGGTATGGCTCTGGTGGGCGGTATGTTGCTCGCCACGATGCTGGGCATTTTCATCTACCCTGCTCTGTATTATCTGGTTGCCCGTGTCGGCAAGTTCGAACGCAAGCGGGAGTTAAAACAAAAAGAGTCATGAAACGATACTTTGCAATCATTCTGTTCGCTGCCGCACTGGCATCGTGCACTCCGAAACTCTACGACGCGCAGGTCGAAGTGCCTGAGAATTATCGCTTCGCGGGCGATTTTCCGCAGGATTCGGTGTCGCTGCCTTTCGCCTGGTGGGAGATTTTCGGGGATTCGACGCTCAATCGCCTGGTGGAGCACGCGCTCGAAAACAACCGCAATCTGGCGCAGGCGGCTTCGCGTATCTTCGAAGCACGCGCCAATATCGCTGTGGCCCGTGCGCCTTTTCTTCCCTCGGTGGGACTGAACGTCTCGGCGCAGGGAAACTATACCGAGCCGACCGGTACGACCCAACAATATACGATCGAACCGTCGATTTCCTGGGAAGTACCCCTTTTCGGAACACTCCGCAGCGCTAACCGGGCGGCTAAGGCAGCTCTCTACTCTTCGGAATGGGGCTACCGGGGCGTGATGCTGTCGCTGACGGCGGAAGTCGCCACCTCCTATTTTACCGTGCTTCAATACACCCGCGACCTGCGGATCGCCCGGCAGAGCTATGTGCTGCGCCGGGAGTCGGCGGCGCTCGTGGATTCGCTCGCCCGTTACGGCATGTCCAACGGCGTGGCCCTTCAGCAAGCCATGAGCCTCGTCTATCAGGCCGAGGCCGATATTCCGCAGTATCAGCGTGCCGTCGAGCAGTCGCGTCTGGCCCTTTGTGTCCTGCTCGGCGAGAATCCCTCCTATTTCGGGGACGAAACTTTCGACGATGCCTTGCTGGACAATTATCAGGTAATGGATATTCCCGTCGGACTTCCTTCGGAATTGCTCGAGCGGCGTCCCGACATCATGGAGGCTTCGTTCAACATGGATGAGGCGGCCGCGAACGTGGGGCTTGCCCGTAGCAAGCGTTTTCCGTCGATTACGCTGACCGGAGCCGGGGGTATCGTTTCCAGTTCGATCGAAGGTATTTCCGACGGTCATTCGTGGGCGTGGTCGGCCGTCGGGTCGCTCGTGCAGCCGATCTTTAATTTCGGCAAGCTCAAGCGGCAGGAGCAGGTTGCCAGGGAGCGATATTATCAGAGCGTGTTCGCCTATGAGGAGACCGTGCTCGAAGCGTTGGGCGATGTGGAAAAGAGCCTGCTCGACATCGCTACCTACCGCAGCCAGGCCGAGAATTACGCCCGGTTGCTCCGGGCCAATATCGAGATCGCCACGATGACCAATTCGCTCTACCGCAACGGTATGTCGGCCTATCTGGACGTGATCGACGCCGAAAGAAACATGTACCAGTCGCAGATGGAATATGTGAACCTCGTAGCTCAACAGTATATCAATTATGTGAATCTGTTCAAGGCGCTGGGCGGCGGCTGGTAGCCGTCGCCGGCTTACCGGCCGGAAGAGCGGTTGTCCCGCTCCGTGCTGTAGGTCTGCCTGTAAAAGAAAGAAGAATCAAAACAAATTTTTACTTCTTCTTTCTTTTTTAATATCGCAAATTTCACTATCTTTGTTATCGTATGTACTAATAAAAATCTTTTTTTAATTCTATTAATTAGTAAAAAATTATATTATGGAACTGCCTTTTGCTGAATCATGGAAAATTAAAATGGTATCCGTAAAAGTACGCGACAAGAACGTGAAAAATGGATCAAAGAAGCTCACTACAATTTATTTCAATTAAAAGCGGATCAAGTTTATATCGATTGCCTTACCGATTCGGGTACGGGTGCGATGAGCGACCGCCAATGGGCGGCGATGATGATGGGAGATGAGAGTTATGCCGGCTCTTCATCTTTCTTTCTGTTGAAAGATACCATTACCCGGCTGACCGGATTTGAATATGTAATTCCGACCCATCAGGGACGAGCCGCAGAGAATGTTCTTTTCAGTCATCTGGTGCATAACGGAGATATTGTCCCGGGCAACTCGCATTTTGATACGACAAAGGGGCATATAGAGAGCCGTAAAGCCGTAGCGCTCGATTGTACTGTAGATGAGGCGAAAGACACCCAATTGGAAGTGCCGTTCAAAGGCAATGTCGATCCTGCAAAACTGGAAACAGCCCTGAAGCAATATAAGGACAAAATTCCTTTCATCATCGTGACAGTCACCAATAATACCGCCGGTGGCCAGCCTGTTTCCATGCAAAACCTGCGGGAGGTGCGCGCCCTTGCGGACAAATACGGCAAACGTGTTATTTTCGATTCGGCACGCTTCGTGGAGAATGCCTATTTCATCAAGACCCGGGAGGACGGGTATGCGGACAAGACCATCAAGGAGATCGTAAAGGAGATGTTTTCTTTGGCTGATGGCATGACTATGTCCTCCAAGAAAGACGGCCTCGTAAATATGGGCGGTTTTATTGCTACCAGGCATGAAGACTGGTATGAAGGTGCAAAAAAATTCTGTATTCCTTTTGAAGGTTATCTTACCTACGGAGGTATGAACGGCCGGGATATGGCGGCTTTGGCCGTTGGTCTTGAGGAAAATACCGAGTTTGATAATATCGAAACACGTATCAAACAGGTTCAATATCTTGCGGCGCGTTTGGATGAATACGGTATTCCCTATCAAAGACCTGTCGGAGGTCATGCGCTGTTTGTCGATGCCGACAAGGTGCTCTCGAGTGTTCCGAAAGAAGAGTTCCCTGCGCAAACTCTCGCTATCGAGTTGTATTTGGAGGCCGGTATCCGTGGTTGTGAAATCGGTTATATCCTCGCAGACCGTGACCCTGTAACTCGTGAAAATCGCTTTGGAGGCCTTGATCTGCTCCGCTTGTGTATCGCTCGGCGTGTTTATACCAACAATCATATGGATGTAATCGCAGCGGCTCTAAAAAATGTTTACGATCGTCGTGACGAAATAAAACGAGGCGTTAAAATCGTCTGGGAGACGGAATTGATGCGTCACTTCACTGTAAAATTGGAGAGATTGTAGGATGTCGATAGCAGATCGGATATTGCGGGTCAAAAGCTCCTTGCCCGGGCAGGTGGAGCTGGTGGCCGTTTCAAAAACCTACCCTGCCCAGCGGATCATGGAGGCTTACGAAGCCGGCCAGCGGATTTTCGGAGAGAACCGGCCTCAGGAGATGGCTCAGAAGTACGAGGAGCTTCCCAAGGACATCGAATGGCACCTGATCGGCCATTTGCAGACCAATAAAGTGAAGATGGTCGTGCCTTTCGTGGCGATGATCCATTCGCTCGACAGCGTTCGGCTGGCCGAGGCGATCCAGAAAGCCGCTGCCGCTGCGGGCCGTACGATCGACGTACTGCTGGAGATCCACGGGGCTGACGAGGAGACCAAATCGGGCTGGGAGGGGGCGGAATTGCAGGAATACGTTCGCAGCGGCGCCTTTGCACGGCTGCCCAACCTGCGGGTGCGGGGTGTCATGGGCGTGGCGACCAACACCGGCGACGAGCAGGTCATCCGGCGGGATTTCGCCGCTTTGCAACGGTATAAGAGCGAGTTGTCGCCCTATTTCGGGCCGGAGTTCGATACCCTTTCGATCGGAATGTCCCACGACTACCGGATCGCTCTCGAATACGGAGCGACGCTGGTGCGTATCGGTTCGCTGATTTTCGGCGCCCGCGATTATTCCAAATGATCCGAGAGCCATATCGAAACGGCCGTGCCGCCGGGAAGAATCGGCAGTAAAAAAGCGGGCCGCAGTAGCGATACTGCGGCCCGCTTATGTGGAAATAAGTCGGGAAAAGCCTTGTTTCGCAAAGGCTTTTGCCCTATTGTTTTTCCTCGTCCCGGTCTGCCCAGCGTTCGAGCGTCTGACGCACGGCCTCCTTATAGTCCTTGTCGGTAATCTGGTAGGTCCAACGGACGGCGTTCGGGCGGTCAGGAAACTCTTCGAGCACCCACGCCGACTGGTCGCGCGGTGTGCCGCTCATTCGGAATCATAGGTTCAAAGAAAAAGTAATGAGCGGATGTGCCTAATTTTTATTAGCTATTTGATAATTTGTTTCCGGAGTCGCATCATCCGGTACGGAGCCAGTTTCATACCACACCCCGCCCTGTTCCGGCTCGTCTGTTTGTTTAGCGGACCCGGAGCTTGCGTCCGAGCCGCAGGATCGTGGTCGATTTGATACCGTTGAGCGAACAGAGCTTCGATACCGTCGTGCCGTACCGCCGTGCGAGGGCGCCGAGCGTATCGCCCGACTTGATCGTGTGGTAAGTTACGGCGGCTCTTTCCGCAGCCTCCTTTTTGTCGGCCTTTTCCACTTCCGCCTCGTCATCGAAATCCTGTCCGGCGTTGGACCGGATGTCGAAGAACGATTTCTTGAGCAGGAATGTCTGACGTCGCAGAATGCCCGATTCGAAGTCGATCAGCCGCTCCGGGTCGAAAGCCTGTCCGTAATAACGGGTTTCGAAATGCAGGTGCGGGCCGGTGCTGCGGCCCGTCGAACCGCCCAGACCGATGATCTGTCCTGCCTCGACCCATTCGCCGCTTTGCACGAGCCGTTCGGAGAGGTGTCCGTAGTAGGTTTCCAGACCATTGTCGTGACGCACGATGATCAGGTTGCCGTAACCGCCCCGGTTGTACTCCGAGATGCGGACCCGGCCGTTGAAAGTCGCATAAACGGGATCGCCCGTTTTAATCGGAATATCGACTCCCTGATGTCGCCGGCGATGGCGGATGCCGTATTTGGAGCGGATGCTGCCCTTGTGGGGATAATGATAGCACTTGAGCGAATCCACCAGATCGATCGCAAGCGATGCAGGCATCTCCGACAGCGGATATTCCTTGTACGGGAACAGCGTGCCCGTGTCCCAGTATTTGGTGTAGATCGAACTGTCCTTGACAAACTCTCTGTCGCGGACGTATTTCCACGAATTGTCGTTGTAAATGACGATTTTCACCGCTTCGTTGATCGTTTGCAGCGTGTCCAGGGGGATGATTCCGTTCATGTTGGCGATGGGTTCCACGGGATCGGAAAGCAGTGCGGGTTTCTTTGCGGCCAGGGTGTCCCGCCCCTTTTCGAGCAGGTCGAGCTGCCGTTGCAGCGTTTCGATCTGTTGGCGGAGCTGTTCGGCATTCGGTGTCGTTTGCAGGTTTTCACCGGTGTCCGGGGTCGTCTCCGTATGGCGGTCCTGTGCCGCTGCCGTCGTGGTGAGCAGCAGCAAGGCGGCAGCGATGATATGTCGGTTTTTCATTTCGTGTCGTTGTTTCTCTATTGATTCTTGAGCAGTTGTTCCGCAGTTTCGAGCGCTTTGTAGAACTCTTCGCCGAAGCGACGGATGATCGGCTCCCGAAGCGCCTTGTACACCGGGATCCCGAGCCGTTTTCCGCATTGGCGTGCCGGTTCGCAGATCGACCAGCGGTGGTAGTTGAGTCCGACCGTGCCGTTCGAGAAGTTCATCAGGCGGATCGGATAGAGATGGCAGGAGATGGGTTTGCGAAAAGTCGTTTTTCCCTCCCGGAACGCCTTTTCTATAGCGCAGAAGGTGATCCCCTCTTCCGTGCAGGCATAGGCGCATTCGGCGTCGTCCACCAGCGGCGTGGTGTAGTCCCCGTCTTCGTCCACGACCATAAATCCCTGCGCTTCGACGGCCCGGATGCCTTCGGGCGTCATGTAGGGCTTATAGTTGGGATACTCCTCTTCGAGCGTATCGACTTCGTCCGTTTCGAGCGGTGCGGGCGGACGCCCTCGCGCGCGAGCATGAAGTTTTCTTCGTCCTTCGTCTCACACAGGTGGGTGTGCAGACGCACACCGAGCTGACGGGCGAGGACGGCGCTTTCACGCAGCAGGTCGGCGCTGACGATCTTATCGTCTATCTCGATCATAAGTGTCTTCGATAATCAGGTCGTACAGTTCCCCGAGCGTCATGCCGGCTTCGCGCACCTGTTTGGGGACGATGCTGCCGCCGCTCATGCCGGGAATCGAGTTGAGTTCGATCAGGTAAGACTTGCCCTCGGGCGTGACGATGAAATCCACGCGCACCACGCCCCGGCAGCGGCAGGCTTTGTAGGCCAGCGCCGTCAGGCGGTTGAGTTCGGCCTTGATTTCGGGCGCGATGTCCGCCGGGGTGATCTCGTCCGAGCAGCCGGCGGTGTATTTGGCTTCGTAATCGAAGAACTCTTTCTTGGAAACGATCTCCGTGATCGGGAAGATGTACTCCCTGCCTTTGGCGATCAGCATGCCGCATCCCATCTCCCGACCCCGGATGCACTCCTCGATCAGGATTTCATCGCTCTCGGTGAAGGCTTCGGCGACGGCGGGCAAGATATCCGCTTCGCTTTTTACTTTAGTTACACCGAACGAACTGCCGCTGGCATTGGGTTTTACGAATACGGGAAGGCCGAGTGTGCGGACGATCTCCTCCGGATCGATCCGACTGTCGCGGCCGAAGAAAAAGCCCCGGGCCAGCGGAATCCCGAATTCGGCTACGGTGCGTTTGGTCGTAATTTTGTCGAAGGTGACCACCGACGAGGTCATCGAACAGGAGGAGTACGGAATCCCCATCATGTCGAGGTAACCTTGCAGACGGCCGTTCTCGCCCGGTGTGCCGTGAATCAGAATCAGGGAGTAGTCGAAAGTTTTGCGGTCGCCGTCGATGGTGATCGAGAAGTCGTTTTTATCGACCTGCCATTGCCGTCCGTCGGGCGACGTGTAGTGCCAGTCGCGGCCGTGCAGGTCGATGAGGGTTATGTCGTATTTCGCAGGATCGAGCGCCGATGCGATCTGTGCGGCGCTCTGGAGCGCGATCTCCCGTTCCGAGGAGTCGCCGCCCGCCATCAGGGCAATGTTGAGTCGTTTCATATCAGGGGTTGTAGATGTCCGTATGCCGGAACGAAAGAATTTCATAGGTCATTTCCACGAATTGCCGGGCCTCCCGGTGGTCGGGATCGATTTGCAGTGCCCGGTTGAAGTCGTTGAGGGCTTCTCCCCATTCGTTGCGGCGGTAGTGCCACTGGCCGCGTTCGACGTAGAGGGAGGCGTCGTCGGGAGTCGCTTCGAGGCGTGCGGTCAGCGATGCGATGTAGCTGGCCGGACTCCACAGGTCTTTTTCCCGGATGTATTGCATCACCCCTTCGGGGAGCATGTTGCCGACATCTTCGCCGCGACCGAGCCGCTCGCGGATCTCGCTCGACGAGTACGGATACAGCGGTGCGCCTTTGAGGAGGGTGATTCGTCCTCCGAGGTCGGGCAGCGGCTGTCCGGTACGGGGATAGACGAAGATCGGATAGTTGTCGATGATTTCGCGGTACTGTTTCCATTCGGGCAGTTGCGGCACAAGGTCGTCGCCCATCAGGATCGAGAATCGCATCTGCGTACCGTAGT
>OLGJ01000766.1_pt1 | contig 17391 bp, 22 predicted proteins | sample 1605431 | NCBI WGS metagenome assembly OLGJ01 (sample SAMEA3888920, study PRJEB22519) | human gut metagenome | biome: human gut; feature: human-associated habitat; material: faeces | place: Denmark | collected 2009
CGCGCAAACGAGTCCGCACCCGCTGTCGCCGACCGTACCTCCATCGTACGGCACGTGCGCCCACTGCGGGTCGTCCTGGAGCCATAGCTGCATGACGTTGCCCTCTGGTATCAGGCGGTCTTGCACGGTCATAGCCCGCTCCGTCTCGGCGTTGAACTCGTCAACAGTCCTTATCGCATCCTCCTGCGCGTGCTCCAAAAACAGGTACCCCCACCACATAGTCGCGGCGAGGGCACCAATAAGGAGTATGCAGGCGGCTCTGATAAACCTACTTGCCTTCATCAGTCCTCTTAGCCCCCTTGTACAGCTCCCAAGCACCCGTAGCGGCAAGGCCGCTGACAAGGCCAGTGCATACGATGCTCACGATGTTGTCTGTGTTGATGCCTCCCGTGAACGAGGTCACGACAGAGCAGACGATGCCCAGCACGCCCGCGACAAGCGGCACGTAGCGGTCTACCTTCTCTCCAGCCGTCTTCTTCACCACGTAGCAGACGCCGTAGCACAGAACGGCTATTACTGGCATGATGTAAGGCTCCAGAAACTCCATCTTCTCCCCTTCCTACTGCAACCCCAGCCGAAGCAGGATTGCTCCTACCACTGCGGCAACCACGAGCGTGATTACCTGCTTCACCAAATCGTCCCAACTCTGCGCTGGCTTCATCTGCTGAGCGTCCATGCGCCCGTCGATTTTCGCGACGGTGGCGTCGATGCGGGTAAGCACCGTGTCCATCGTCGCGCTCTTTATTTTCAGCTCGTCAAGCTCTGCTCCGTGATTAGCCACGCGCTTGTCAAGCGTCTCGATGTCGGCCATCATCTGCTGGCTGTCCGCTTCGAGCTTTCTAACACGACCGTCCATGTCTTCCACAAGCGTATCCTTCCGCACAACGCGATTATAGCAAAGAGGGGGAGCCGATTGCTCGGCCTCCCCCTCTGCTGCGGAAGGCAGGAACCGCAGCGGTTGCAATTCTAGCACACTACTCGACAAGCTCCCAGTTGTTTGGCACCACGTCGGGCGCATAGGCGTTCCAATCGACCTTGGAGCGGTACACGGGGCTGTCGGCGTTCGGGTAGTGGCGAAGCTCACCCTTGCGCACGGAATCGTACTGCCCGTGTGCCGCGCGGTAGACGATGATGCCGTCGGGCGCGATGACGATTTCGTAGTACAGCGCTTCCGAAACGTCTGGCGAGTAGATGCTCTGGCTCGTGGTGTTCTGCGAGACGCGCCACGTGCGCTTCTCCCACTGGAACGCGTCGCCCTGCTTATACTCGTGCCCGTCGGGCACCCAGTCGGGCAGCAGCGTGCTCACCTCGGCGATTTCAGCCTCGCTCTCGAACTCCAGCGTGGCGACCTGAGCGCGTGCGGCCATGAGGTTGTAGGTCTGGAGCTGCATCGCCTGACGTGCGCCGTACTCGGCCTCTTGGCGCTGCTTCTCGCGCTCCTCCAGTTCCTCCTTGGTGTACGTGCGATAGATGGCGTACTCGAAGATGTCTGGCACTGGCGCGTCGTGCGGCCAGTCGTCGCTGAACTTGCCATCGAAGTCCGCAACTTCCTTCCCCTCGGCGTCCGTCGTCTTCCAGTGCCCCTTCTCCTCGTCGGTGACGCGCCACTCAACGTCCTTACCGCCAGTCTCGGGGTACTCCTTAGTCGTGACCCACTCGCCCTGCTCCTCTGAATCTACCACCCATCGATGCACCACGGACTTGCTCTTTCGAGCCAGATAGCCCTTGTCGAGGTCGTACTTCTCGATTCGGTTCCCGCTCTCGTCGTACACTACCATTTCGTTTTCTCCTTCCTCGTCGCGTGATGCTACTCGGTTCTACGCCATGCGTAAAGGGTCTGATACGCAGGCATATTGTTATACGGTTGTCCTCCGCCGACCGACTCCGTTTCCGCACCCGTGGTGAACATATTCGAGGACGACACGCTCCAGTTCCAACTGTCCTTCACCCAGTCGTTGCCGTATTTCAAGCCCAGCTTGTGGCTGTGAGCTGGCATTTGCGCAATTGACAACGTTTGAGAGTTGGCACCGCCAGTGCTAGATCCAGCGTTGAAGTACGGGAAACGTCCAGTGATAGGCGTCCACGTGCCACCGATAAGACCAGACGGCGATGTGTTAGTGTAGGACATCCACACGTATCCGACCTTGAACACGTTGTCCAGCAGCCACTGCTTGATGCCCAAGTTGCTCAGCGCGTTCGTGCCCGAGTTGCCGCCGGTTCCTCCCTGCTCGACTGGCAGGATGCCGAACGACGGCTCAGCGTTAGCGCCAGTTGCGAACATGGCTCCGTTCGCGGTCGCCTTCTGCTTCACGGCACCAGTGCCGTTGCCCAGCAGCACGGCGTTTGCCGTCAGCGTTGATGCGCCAGTGCCGCCGTCAGCCACGGGGACGATTGAACTCGAATCGTAGGTCTTCACCCACGCGCCAGCGCCAGCCCTGCACCAGCGCGAGCCGTCAACCGCGTCGATTACCTCTTGCAGCACGTCGCTGCCGACAGCGTGGACGAACAGCAGGAACGGGTTCGACAACCCGCTCGGCTTGTTCGCTATGCCCGCCACGTTCCCAGCGACCGAGCAGCCGAAGTTGCCCGCAGACTGGTACATGTTCAGGTCTGCCGATGCGGGAATCTCGGTCTCCACACGGAGGCTCCTGCGGTACCGCTCCAGATTGCCAGCCGTCGTGCCGTCGAGTGCGTCGTTCATCGCATCGACGGCATCCTGCGTCGCCTGCTTCAGCTGCTCGAACAGCGTTGTCGTGTCGAACTCCGCGAACGGCGTCACGGCTCCGCATCGCTCCGTCTCCAAGCGCGTATCGCTGATGCGGACTTGGCTGATGGTCGCAATGCCCTTCGGCAGGTACACGTCGGCGAGGCCTAGCTCCCACACCGTCTCGTTTCTCGTGAGGTTCGGTCGCACGGGGTCGTTGGCTGGTGTGCCCTTCACCACGTACAGGTCGAGCGAGCGCGCCTCGATTGAAAGGTCGATGCGGGCGACGATGGTGTCGATTCGGTCGAGGCTCGCGCTCGCAGCATCCAGCTGCAATGTCCTCTGCTCGGTCTCCACTCCGAACGCGCCGTTGATGTGGCACGTGCCAGGCTTCACGTACACGTTCATGCCGCCCGTTGCGGTCATTACCTGAAGCGACGTGCTTTCGTCCATGAACACGCCGTTTGTGAAGAAGTTCGCGTACACCTCGCGCAGGTCTGCGCTGACGTACGGACGGTCGTAAATCGGCAGGCCGTCATCTCCGAGCCTCGTCACGATGCTGTCTACTGGGAAAACTTTCATCGCGTTATCGCCCTCCTGATGTTCGTTATCCTCTTGCTTCCGAACCCCAATTGTACGCTATGTCCCTCTGGCTTGAACACCTCCGCGACCTCGACGATGCGCGTCTCCAGCTCCAGTCCGATGTCGTCCAGTATCACGCTGACCTTGTCCCCGAGGTCGAAGTCCTCCAGATAGTTCGCGTCTCCGATGTTCGACACGTCGATTTCCTGCTCGACTGCGCAGTCTGCGAGCTTCTCCAGCGCCTCCTGCCTCAGCGCAGCCTCGAAGTCCTCCTCGCTCTGTCCTTCCTCTGGTGCCTCGCTGCCCTTGTCCAAGAACACCTCGTACCGCTCGCCTCCACCGCTCAGGTCTACCTCGAACTGCAACGCCTCGTCCTTCGCCGATACCTTGCAGACGTTCGCGTACGCGGAGCGGTCGATGGAGACCTCCTCGTCCTCCACGTTTCCGAACGACGAGCTGAACACGCACCACGGGTTAGCGTCCTGCGACTGCGTTCTGTCGATGCCCTGCCAAACCTTGCACACAAGCCCGCTGAAGTCCTCCAGCGCAGTCACCCTGTAGCTCAGCTCGCGCGTTTCCAGAATCGAGTACCACTTCTCTCCGAGCAGGTCTCCGATGAAGTCGCACTGCGTCCTGTCGCCAAGCAGCTGCGCGTTCGCCTCCCAGGCGATACCCTTCTTCGACTGCACCCCGTACGTGTCGTACATGCGCTTGATTACGCTCTCCGTCTTGCTCAGGTCTGCGATGAAGCGCGGCGATGCCACGATTCCGTTCAGCCTCTGCTCCGCGAAGAAGCCAGACAGCTGCACCAGCTTCTCGCCGCCGTTGTTCGTGTACTGGAGCTTCTGCACGACTCCTACCTCTGGTCGGTCGTGCGACATGATGTAAGCCCAGCTCGGGTCGTACACTTCTGCGGAAATCTGGATGCTGAAGTCGCCCGCAGCGTAATACTTCCTGTTCCACTGAAGGTTGAAGTACGGAATATCTGCTGTCACGAGGCCGAACTTCTCGTCAAGGCCGTATATCTCCATCGAGCCACCTCCTTAGATGCCCAGATAGCGCTTCCAGTAGTACAACGACACGGACATGACGTTCTCGCCAGAATCAGCGTCGTACTCGAACGTCGTGTCGCCCGCCTCAATCTGGAAAGACGTGAACGAGCTTGCTCGGTCAACCTTGTTGATGGCGTTCTTCCCGTTGAGCGTCACCATAGGCGGTCGCTTCTCGAAGTCGATTACCAGCTCGTCCCCCTGCTGCAACGTGCCCACGAATCGCACAAACTTTTCGCCGATGCTGATTCTCGGGTTCTCCACCACGCCGTCTGCTTTTATCACGACCCTCGGAAACGTTGTGACGTCGCCGTCGTTCTTGATGTCCACGGTCTTGCTGAAGTCGTACACGCCCATGACGAAACCGCGCTTGCACACACCTGCTGGCGTGCTCTGCACGACGGAATGGTACGGGAATCCGAACTTCGCCGTGATTAGCGCAACGTCCTTGCCGAAGTTGTCCTCGCTCAACAGGTACGGCATCGAGCACAGGATTGTCCAGTCGAACGTCACCGGCTGGTAGATGTTGCCCGTATCGCACTTGAACGCATACTGCTCGCCAGCGCACCACAGCGTGCGCCCATGGTACGTCAGGTGCACCTCGTACGTGTGCTTCGGGCTGAAGAAGCTGATTGCCTCCAGACGCTTCGCCGCGTTGTCCGCTGGATTCGCAAGCTCTGCGCTGACTGAGCGGTCTACCGTCCCCACGCGCTTGTTCGTCACGACACCGCCGTCGTAGCTCGCATTCTCCTGCACTGACACTGAGTGAGGCAGGTTCGCCCAGTTCTCCAAACCGTCGTTCGGAATCATCCACACCTTGTTGTCGATGTCGAACTCCAGACCGTCGTCTCTCACGATGTGGAGTATGACTTGCTCCATCATGCCTCCTAAACCTCACAGAATCGCCTGTAACTGGCGATGCGCCCATCTCCAGTGTAGTTGGAGCATGGGCGCTTTCCAATGCCTTGTACTGCCTTACACGTACGAACCAGCAAGGCCGTACCTCTGCTGCAAGCGCATCGTCCGCGCAACTTGGTCGGGACTCTCCACAGGCTGGTTGAAGTTCACGGTCTGGTAGTTCGTCGTTCCCCCAGCGCCTTCGAGCGCCTGCGCCTGAACGCTCAGGCGGGACACGCCCACGCCCAGGTCTCGCTCGATTGACGCCATCGGGTCGTTCTTCTCCCAGCCGACAGCCACGCCCTCCGCCAGGTACTTGCCCACTTGGTCGCGCATGACCGTGGACGGTGAGTTGATGCCGAAGAAGCCCTTGATTCCATCGACTACGCTGCTCGCGAAACCAGATATTTGGCTCATGAGCCAGCCAGACGCTCCGCTGATGCCCGACCAGATGCCTCTCACGATGTCCGAGCCTACGGACATTACGCTGCCGCCGAGGCCTGACAGGCCGCTGATGATGTTCGACACGAACTGGCTGGCCGCATCGATTGCGGACATCGCGAAGCTGCCCACGAAGCTCGCAGCGCTCGAAAGCGCGCTGCCGAGGAACGACGCTATCTGACCAGGTATGCGGCCAGCCGCGCTCAGCATGTTGCTCACCGCGTTCGGAACGCTCACGGTGAAGAAGCTCACCACGCTGGACACGAACCCGCTCACAGTGCTCAGCGCACCGTTGAACACGCTGACGATGCTGTCCCACAGGTTCTGGAAGAACCCTATGACGACTCCGATTGCGTTAGGCACCGTGACCGTGAAGAAGTTCACGATTGCGTCGATGACGACCTGCGCGACCTGCTGAATCTGCTGGAACGCGCTCGTCACGAAGTTTCGGAACGCATCGCTGTTGTTCCAGAGGCCGATTATCGCCGCGACGAGTCCAGCTATGAGCACCACAATCAGCGCAATCGGGTTCGCGCTCATCACTGCGTTGAGGAGACCCTGAGCCGCCGCAGCAGCGTTCGTCGCCACGGTCTGGGCGGTCGTCGCTACCGTCGATGCATTGAGCACGACGGCCAGCAGGCCTATCGTCGTCGCGATGCCCGCGAGTATCGGCGCGATTATCGGCAGGTTCGTCACGAACCACTGCACTGCGGGCTGCACGCCAGACAGCAGCATGGTCGCCACGTTCGTAAGCCCAGTCACGATGGGCATGAACGCCTGCCCGAGCGACGACATCGCTGCGGTAAGGTCGCTCTGGCTCTGTCGGTAGGCGATGACGTCAGCGTTCGTCTGCTGGTACTGAGCGCCAGCCTCAGCGTACACGCCGTTCAGCGTGTCCGTTATGAGCTGCGCCCTCTCCTGCTCCGTGTTGCACGCGGCAAGCGCGGCGTTGAACGCGTCCTCCTGCGTCGCGCCGCTCTCTAGCGCCGAGTTGTACGCATCAATCGCAGCTTGGTTGCCCGACAGCGCGACTCCCTGCGCCACCGCAGCCTGGCTCGCCCAGTTGATTGCGTCTGCGAGAGGTCCAGTCACCTGACCGACCTTCGCCGTCTCGTTCGCGGCTTCTGTCAATCCCTCCAACGGCAGCGAATCGCCGAACGTCGCGTACACGCCGCTTGCGATGTTAGTCCAGTCGCTCAGCGCCTGCGTGTTGTCACCGCATAATGCGAACAGGTGGTTCACGGCCTCCACGGACTGGTCTGTCTCTCCTAGGATGCCCACCATGTCTCGGTAGGCTCCGTTCGCCGCTTCTGTAGACACGTTGTTCTGCTGCGACGCGACCGACAGCTTGCCCATGTCCTCTTGGAACTCGTTCGTCACAGACACAAGCTCGTTGATTGACGCAGCCAAAGCGGCCACGGAGATTCCCGCGAGCACGCCCTTCATCTTGTCGCCGAACGACTCTATATTCGCTCCAGCTTTATCGGTACCTGACTTCGACCCTTTGTCCAGGCCTTGCTCCAGACCGTCGCCAGCAGCGTCTCCCGCTGCGGCTCCAGCCGACTTAGCCTCTGACTTGATGCCGCCGTCGTCAAGCTCGATGCCGATTCTGATTGTTCCGTCTGCCACGTTCGCCCCCTTCCGTCAACGGGGGCGTTCCCTGCCTAGGGGTACTCGATGTTCCCGAACGCCTTCTTCTGCCACTCGATTATAGCCTTGGCCTCAGCGGTCTTCTTGGGCGGCAACCGCCACATTCGCTGAGCCTTCTCGTACTGCTTCTCCATCTTCTCCTTGGACTCGCTCTTGCTCCACCCGCGATAGCCCATGATTTCGGACATCTTCGTTCCCTCGGGGAGGCTGCGGAACAGCGCAAGGAACACGTGCCAGTGCAGACCCTCAACGGTCGCCAGGTTGATGCCGTAGGCCTGCATGAACGAGCCGACGAGGTAGTCTCCGTCGAGGATGAAGTCGAACGTCTCGCGCGTGGCCGCCCCAGACTTCCTCGGCGTTGCGTTCTCAGACTGCGCGAACTCCAGCGCCGCTGGCACCCATTCTGCGCCGTCTGGCCTTTCGTCCGCAAAGATGCAGTACGAGGCGATGGCCTCCTCTCGGTAGCACCGAAGCCACTCAATCCACGTTCTGAAGTCCGTGTCCAAAGCAAAGAGCTTCCCGCCGACCTCTAGGCTGGTGGGAAGCTCGAAACGAAGGTCTATCATCGCCTATCGCACGGCCTTGAAGCCTTGGCGGTTGTTGCCCATTACGGCAATTCTGCCAACCGCGTTGGCGGCTCCGATGACGGGCTTCAAGGCCTTCATCTGCTCGGCGACTCCATCGGCCTGAGCCTTCGCAGCTGGTGCCGCGTAGGCGTTGACGATGCCGACGTACTCTACGTTCAGAGCCACAAGGTCGATGTCCTCGATTTCCTCGCCGTCGAGCATCGCCGCCGCGTTGCCCTCGCCGCAAACCTCCTTGACGAACTCGTGCTGCAAACGGAAGCGCTCGCGGTTCGACTGCGCCGCGCTGACTGCGTCCATCTCGTCGCTCAGCGCGATGGTGAGCTTCGGAAGCTCGATTAGGTTGCCGTTGGCGTCTCGATAAGTGACCATCTTTCCTACCTTCCATGAAAACGAAAAAAGCCGCGACGCTCTAAAGCGCCACGGCTCCATTCTATCACGATGCCGTCTCTAACCCTTCGGGACGAACTTAACCTCTGCGGTGCCGAGACCGGTCACGCTGCCCTCCACGGGGTCGCCGTTCAGGCTGATAGTGAACGTCAGGATGCCGTCAACGGTGTTGAGCGTGTCGCCCACGATTGTTGCCTCCTGCCACATGAGCGCCTTGGTTGCCTCGCCAGTCTCCACGTCGGGTCGCACGAACAGGAACGGAATCTTCGCCGAGCTTCCCACGGGGAACGAGTTCAGGTACTCGTCCATGAACTTATAGAGCGGGTTCGAACTCTCAAGCGCAATCTCCTGCGGAAGCTCTGGCGCGTAGCCCGTCACCTCGTTCGTGTCGTTCTTGTAGCAGATGTACGACTTCGTCTCGGTGTTCGGGTTGTACGACAGCTCGAACTGCGTTGACAGGTCGATGGGCACCCACTTGTATGTGCCCTCCCCAGCTCTCGCTCCCTTCAGCGTGTCGATTAGCGGTACGAACAGATTTCTCGTCAACTGTGCCATCTTCTACTCCTTCTCCCAGTACGTGATGCGTGCTTGGAACATGTACCTCGCAATCTGCTCCTCCTGATAGGTCGCGGCCAGCGACGGGATGTTCTGGAGCGATTCTATCGCCCTGATTGTACACTTATCGCCGAAATCTGGCACGTTGCCATCCTTTAACTGCGCGTCGCACCAGTCGAGCCACAGCTCGCCCCACGCCTCGGCCTCCGCGTTCACCGTGTCGAATCCAGACGACCAGTCGCAAACCATCACGAGCGCGAACGTGAACTGCCGCTCGACCGTGCCGTCGATGAACTCTCTCACCTTCGCGTCATTGTACACGGTGTTCACCGTGCGCTCGCCTGCGGTCAGCTCCGTGGCGTTCAGCTTCAGGTACCCGTCAAGCTCTGGGTACGTCCTCAGCCACTCCACGACCGCTTCGGTCTTGCCGTGCATCCCCATCGAATCACCTCCCGAGGTACTCCGTCGCGGCTCGTGCCAGCTCCTGCCCGTGGGCTGCTGCGTAAGCCCTGTCCCACTCCGCCGTAGCCAGCGCGTGCCGCTCCTTCGAGAACTTCAGCGACGTGCCGTGGTAGATTCGCCTAGCGTACGACGTGCTGTACGTCACCGCGAACGGCTCGGCCTTCGCCGAGGCGTCGAGGTAGCCGTTCCTGAACGGGACATACGGTGACATGCCCCGCATCGCCTCCGTCGCCATGAACAAGCCCAATCCCTCGTCCGACTTGATTCTATCGACCTTGCGCGGAATCCCGTCGAGGTCTAGCGTCACCGTAGCCACGCGCACGCGCCTCCTCTCTCCTAAACTAACCTAACCTAAACTAAACTAAACTAACCTAAACTAGCAGTCATTTTGCAAGCAGTTTGCAAGCAGTTTGCGTGCAGTTTGCGTGCAGTTTGCAAACACCGAGGTAGACGCTAGTTTCTTCTCGCTTTCCGCCAGATTTTGAAGCCGAAACAGGCCAACATGCAGATTACAAACAGAACGTCTGCAAACGCTTGCATAGCACTTGCAACCAGCTTGCAGAACGCACGCACTCTACACTCCCTCGGCATAGACGACGCTCGCGTACTTCAGGCACCCGACCTCTGGCGCGGACACAGCGCCGTTGTTGCGGAGGTCGCGGAACGCCGTCACCTCGCAGTGCGGCTTGCCCTCCACGGCGGCGATTACCTCTTGGCGCGTCATATCGCCCTGTACGGCCACGGAACCCTGCATCATGTAGTCGTGTAGTGATAGCGTGTAAACGCCCGCTGTAGCGCCTTCTACGGCCTCAGAGACCCATTCCCGATATGGTTTGAATGTCGCTGTTCCGTCTGGCACCTGAACCTTGACCGTCCTCTTGAAGTGCACCGTGCCGTCAGCGTCGGTCGTGCGCGTAAGCGTCTCAGCCCACAGCGCTGGATGCAGAACGATGGGACGGTACTTGTCCGCCCCCTCGCCCGAATCCTTGGCGCTGATGCGGTTGAACACGGTAACTGTGCTGTCGAGCAGCCCGTCAACGTCGATGTTCACGCCGCACCTCCTAACGCGCGTCGTTGTAGGCCACGCATGCGCTCACAAGCTCCACTGGCAGCATCCTGCACACCTCGTGGTACGCTGATGCCTCTGCTGCGGTCGCCTCGCTGGACGCGCCGCCGCCGAACGAAAACGAGTTCACGCCGTTGTTGAAGCTCGTCACCTCGGTGCCCTCGGACTTCGCCTTGCGCGCCTTCTCGATGCCCTGCATCTGGTCAACGAGCCAAGCCATCGCGACCTTGACCTTCTGGTACTCGCCCATCTGCTCCAAGTCAGCGACGACCCTATCGGACTTCAGGCGGTTGAGCGTCCAGCCGTCGAGCAGCATTTCAGCCCTCGGCTCGGCGACGGCGAAAGACTTCTCGTCGAGCGACCCGCCAAGCTCCCTGTACTCCTCGTAGGTAACGTACACTGCGCTTCACCTACCCCTGCGCAGGGATGACCCCATCGGCGATTTTCTCCGCCGTGACGGCCTTGTCCTGAATATTCGTTGTGGCGACGGCGTTCGCCCCAATCTTGCCCGCGCCGACAGCCGACGCGCCGATTTTCGCGGACGTGACGGCTCCGTCGGCGATGTTTCTCGTGCCGATGCCGCCTGCTGCGGACAGAGCCGCGAGCTGGTTCTCGATTGCGTTCAGGCGCTCGGCGGTGATGGCTTCCCCGTCCTCCCACTGGTGAGCGGTGTACGCAGGCGCTGTTGCCATTTCTCTCTCCAATCGACGAGGGGCTGAGGTCGCCAGACCCCAGCCCCTGACTGCTACTCTGTCCCGACCTCGGCTTTACCGACCTTGGCCGAGCCGACTTTCGCCGTGGCTGGGCTAGGCTTCTCCCCCGCTAAAAAGCCACCGTTGCGACGGCGACGACCTTCGGGCGCAGAACCTTAGCGCCGTAGACATGCAGACCCTTCACTGCGTCGGCGAAGCGCTTCTCGGGGCGGTACGCCTCGGTCTTAAGAATCTGCTGCGCGAAGGTGCCCTGAATCGGGGACGAACCCACGATGGAGAACACGGTCGTGGAGCCAGAGCCTCCGTTGTTCGCGGACGGAACGTTGTTGGACGTGCGAATCTCGAAGCCTGCGGCACGGTAGATGGTACCCTCGTTGAGGCTGTCTTGCGACGCGTTCGAGGACTTGGCCACGAAGCGCGGGTCGAGCAGCATGAATCCCTCGAACTCGGGCGGGACGACGACCTTGCGCTCCTGCTTGGGCAGGTTTGCCTTGTCCAGCGCCGTCTTCATCTTGACAAGCGTCTCGTACGCGTTGTCGGCGGTGATGGTGATAGGCGAGGTCTTCGTGCCGAGACCGTCCTTCACCTGGCCGCTCGTGGCAAGAAGGTTGCCGAGGTACTGGTCGCAGACGTCGGCGAAGCCGTAGCCCGCACGCTGGGTGGCGGTGTCGAGCAGGGAGACCTTGGACTGAACCTCGTTCACGTCGCAGACGCTGATGTTGAAGTACTTCGACTGGTCGATTTCGAGCGTCAGGTCTTCGACCTTAACGTCGTCTGGCGCTGCGATGTCGGTACCGCAGCTAAAGTCCTTGATGGTCACGTCGCCGACCTGCGCAATGTGGACGGTATCGCCCGCCTCGGTAATCTCGCCCTCGTAGTCGGTGTTGAACAGCTCGGCGTAGACAAGCTCATTGTCAAGCGCCTCAAGAATCTTCGCAGACCAAACCTGCGGGATGAAATAGTTGGTAGCCATCGCTATCCCTCTCTTACTTCTGGTTCGACAGAACCTTGTTTACCTCGTCCATGTGGGCGCGAATCTCCTCGACGGACATGCCCTTCAGGTCTTCGATGTTCTGGATGGTCTGTGTTCCAGCCGCAGAGCCGCCGTTCCCGCTCGCAGCGGGCATCTTCTTTACGGTCTGCTGCGGGTTCTGCCAGACACCCTCCGCATCGCCGACGATGCCGCCCAGAATCGCGGCAACGTCCATGTCGGGGTTCGCCTTGGCGATTGCGTAGGTCTTGTCGGCAACGGCACCGCGCACAATGTCGTTCACGAACTTCTTGTCGCCGACAGCCTTGCCGAACTTCTCATCGAACTCCTGACGAGACTTCTCCTCCTCGGTCTGCGCCTTGCGCTCCTCGTCCGCCTTCTCGTAGGCGGCAATCTTGTCGCGCATGGCCTGAACCTCGTCGGCATTGCTCACGTCGGCGTTCTTCGCAGCCTCCAGCGACTCGTTGGCGGTAGCCAGCTGCTGCTCCAGCTCGCTGATTCGGCTCTGCTTGTTCTCGACCTCAGCCACCGTGCGGTAGTTCTCCAGCACGGACTTCTCCAAGTCGCCCAGCTTCGCCTCGTCAAGCTCGATTCCAAGCTCCCCGATGATGTCCTTGATGTTCTTCACTGCCCAACTCCGTTCTAAAGTCGCTTCTTAACCGCCCCTTCGGCGGTGGGAACGTGCCGAGCTCAAGCACTCGGCTGCTTCCAGCATGATAGCACAACGTGCTGCCGTATACGCCGTCCCGTCTTCGCGTCTGGGTGTTTGGTGCCTAGTGCGCTCAATCTCGCCGTACGCTCCGTTTCACGGCCTTGTGGTGCGCTCTCAGCTTCTTCTGTGATAGCCAGTTCTCTCCAATCTGCTATACACGACGATGCGCCCCGCCCGAATCGCTCGGGAGAGGCGCATCTCTTCGTTCATCGCTCGCTCACATGTGCGAACCTGCATCATCGACCCTCGTGCTCGCGTGCCATCCTAGCTCTCCTTCCTGACGTAGCTCCAGCGCTCGACGTAGCCGTTGCCGTAGTTCGCGTACTCCAAGAGCTGAGCGCCGATGCTGAACGGGCGCTGGGTCATGTAGTATGCGTGCTTTGCCATCTCCGATGCCTCCATCCTAGAAACGCGAAACAGAGCGACCCGAGCCGAGCACTTCGTCGAAGCTCACGCTGTAGTCGCTTGCAATCTCGTTCATGGTGCTCATGGTGCCGTCGAACACCTCGTCTGCGAGCTTCCTGGACTCTGCGTCGAACCACTTCAGCTTGCCCATGCTCTCGTATGCGTCAAAGTGAGGCATCTTAGCGGGGGCAATGGTGCTCATCTGAACACCGATCAAACCTTTGTTTGCCATGGTTCATTTCTCCTTCTATCTGTGTTTTGCGGTCACGGAGCAACGGGATGGCCAGCCTTGCTGCTTGCATGGATGGCATCGATCAGCCGGATGCTCATTTCCGCATCTCTTACATGGATGTAATCGTCTGTGTTATTCTCGATGGCGCGGTAGAACTTGTTGATCAGGATGCCATGAGAAGCGCCAAAATAGAACTTGGCACCGGGCAGCTTCTCATTCTCGCACAGCCTGGTGCGCACGCCATCTGCATCAATCCGGAACAGGGCATCATCCTCGATCAGGAAGGAAGCCTTTTCACAGGCAACCTTGATCTGGACGCTCTCGTTGGTGTAATCACAGTTGGTGGCAAAGAAAACACCGTTTGCACCATTGGCAAAGTGCAGGCGGGCAGCTACGGTGTCCTCGACCTCAATGCCATAATCTGCCAGCTGATTCACCGAGCCATGGATGGCATCGATGTCGCCGCACAGATAATACAGCAGATCCAGCGTGTGAACACTCTGGTTGATCATGCAGCCGCCGCCAGCAGTTTCCAGCTGGCCGCGCCAGGGCTGTTCGTCATAGTAAGCCTTGCCGCGGAACCAGGGCACAAAGCCGCGGCAGCCGATGACCTTGCCATATTCGCCGCCATCGATGATCTTTTTCAGTTCAACGGTGGTGCGGTTCAGACGATTCTGCAGGCAGATGCCGATCTTGACCTCAGGGTGCGCAGCCTCAAATTCCACGAACTCCTTGGCCTGTGCGGTGTTCAGACCCACCGGCTTCTCGCAGAAGACATTCACACCGTGGGAAGCAAAGTACTCCGACACGGGCACATGCAGGTAATGCGGCAGGCAGAGATGTACCACATCGGGATGCTCCTTTTCCAGAAGCTCCTCATAGTCCGTATAGAACGGCACGGCCTTTGCTGCAGCAGGCAGCTTTTCCTGCACAGCGGGATTGTTATCGCACACGGCACACAGTTCGATCTCAGGATTTGCCACAATGATGGGCAGATGAACCTGAAAGATGGTGCCGCAGCCAATGATCGCAGCTCTTTTCATGGAAACGCAACTCCTTGTAAGCCTGGAACAGGCATTGCTTTTTTCAGGGATACTGATTACTCGCGGACGGGGAACTTGCCCTCAGCCTCGATCAGCTTGTTCAGCTCAGCAGCATACTCCTCGGGATCGCAGGGGTTGGAGACCTCGCGGCCGGTCCATGCAGACAGCTGGCTGCTGTTTGCCAGGTTGACACCGTTGATGCCGTCCTCGCCGGGAGCCAGCAGCGGGCTGCCGGTCAGGATGTGAGCAGCAAAGTTCTGCATAACGGTGGTGTGCTGGAAGCCCCAGCCATCGTTGTTCTCAAAGGTCTCTTCAGTGTACAGCTTGGAGCCTGCACCGTTGCCGCTGGTCAGCATGGCAACTTCCATCATGCTCATGTGCTCGTTCAGGTAATCCTCGGTGCAGGGGTTGCCTTCCTTATCGATGTAGTGGTAGACGTGAGCGGTCTTGCTGTTGTCAACAACGATCTTGCCGCCGTCCAGGTCGATCTCCAGACGATCGGTGCCGATGGCATCGTGGGTGCAGGTGGTAAAGGTTCCGGTAGCGCCGTTAGCGAACTCGACCAGCATGGTCACGTCGTTCTCAACGCCGATGTTACGATGGCAGCCGTTGATGTTCTTGGAGAAAACCTTCACGGGGATACCGCAGATCCACTGCCACAGGTCGAGCTGATGGGGAGCCTGGTTGACCAGGACACCGCCGCCTTCGCCGCCCCAGGTAGCACGCCATGCGCTCTGCTGGTAGTAGCTGTCAGGACGCCACCAGGAGTTGATCATCCACTGAGAGCGGCGGATCTCGCCCAGCTCACCGCTGGCAACGATTTCCTTGATCTTCTGATACAGCTTGTTGGTGCGCTGGTTGAACATGATGCCGAAGGAAACTTCGGGATGAGCCTTAGCGCAGGCGATCATCTTCTGAACATCCTTGCTGCGGACACCGGCGGGCTTCTCGCACAGAACGTTCATGCCATGCTCCATAGCGTAGATGGAGATCTCGTGGTGCAGGTAGTGAGGAACGGTGGTGATGATGGCATCAACAGTGCCGCTGGCGATCATATCCTTCCAATCCTTGAAGAAGGGCACATCGGGGTACTGCTCCTTGCACATCTTCTCCTTCTCGGGGTCGATATCACACAGAGCGCCCAGTGCGCAGTTGTCGGGGCACGGTGCGCAGACCATGCCGGGGAACGGAGCGGGAGCGTTGGTCAGGAAGCGAGCGTAGCTGCCGCCCTGAGCACCGATACCGATCAGGCCATAACGAATCTTTCCTTCAGTCTTTTCCATTTGAATCTTCTCCTTTTTTCTGTTACGTTAGAATTTTGCCAGAATATCGCACAGTGCGTGATACTGTGCGGCGTAACCTTCAGCACCGTTTTTGTACTTGTTCTCACGGATGATGTTCTTTGCATCCGTGGTCTCAAGGCTCTGCAGGCTGTCAAACAGCACCAGATGCGGCTCCAGGGTCAGGAAACCGGTATAGCCCTCTTCCACGATGGCCTTGTGCAGCAGCTCGGGGATCTTTCCCTCGCCGGTACCGCAGAGCACATTCTCCTTGTCGGTAGAAACGGCATCCTTGATGTGGATATATACAATGTACGGGCGGAGAGCATCCCAGCATTTGGCGGTATCCTCGCCGCACTGTACAAAGTTTGCAAAGTCGAATGCGGACTTGAAGTGTGCGCTGTTCAGCGTCTGCATCAGGTCAACACAACGGGAAAGAGCATCACCATAGATATCCTTCTCGTTTTCGTGCATCAGGATCACGTCGTGCTTCTCAGCAATGGCAATGAACTTGCGCAACTTTTCGATGACAGCGTCACGATAGTCGGCAGGATCCTTGCCCTCCGGCATAAAGAAGCTGAACATGCGGATGTACTTGCAATTCAGGACCTTAGCGATCTCGCACAGCGTTTCCAACTGAGCACACTGCTTTTCAAAGCCCTCTTCATCATCGATCTTGACCTTGCCAATGGGACTGCCCAGGCTGGAAACGCCAACACCAGCGGCCTGCAGGCGGGGCAGCAGATCGGTCTTGACTTCCTCAACGGTAAAGTCGGCAATCCCTTTCTTATCTGCACTGCGCAGGCTGATGTACTGCATTCCAAGCTCACGGACTGTCTTGAGCTGCTCATCAAAAGAAGAGCTGATCTCATCGGCAAAGCCGGAAATATAAATATCCTTCATAAAAATCTCCTTTTTTGTGTAGGATACAAGCCTTACTGTAAGTAATATATCACAATTGTTAAAAAAATGCCGCACAAATCTTTTTCGGTTTTTTTAGCACGTTGTGCAACAGATTTTGTCGTTTTGTTGCATATCATAAAACAAGGTGTATCAAACCAATCTTGTGGGGTGAAAAAGTGAGAAAAACTGTGCAAAATGTCCATGTTTGACTTCAATTTCTTGGCAGCGAAAAGCAGAACAGCAGGATTTACACACAACAATCATCGAACAAACTGATATATTAGACCTTGGAGATCGGCTCCTTTGATTCTTAAGGGCCGTGGCAGACTTTTAAGAATCGAAAAGGCCTGTCCCCCGTGGGCAGGTTTGAGCTGTTTTCAGACCAATCAAAGGAGTTCAAACCCATGTCCAAGACGAAGACTGAGACCCCTGTCCTGCGCAATTCCGCTGATATCCCCTGGGAGGAGACCCGCCTCCGCCACAAGGTAGATAAGCGGATCTATGTCCTCTTACTGTTTTTCTGGGCTGGTGCGGTGCACACCGCTTTCTGGAGCACCGCTGGAAACTGGGCATCTTCTACCTGCTTGTCGGCTGGACCGGTCTCGGCCTTGCATTTTCTCTGGTTGACCTCCTGATCGCACTCCCTATTCCGAAGGACGAAAACGGAATGATCGAGATCTGATCTCCGTTTCTTGACACGCAAAATCCCCTCAGAGCTCTGACAGTGCTGTC
>OLGJ01000770.1_pt1 | contig 17335 bp, 7 predicted proteins | sample 1605431 | NCBI WGS metagenome assembly OLGJ01 (sample SAMEA3888920, study PRJEB22519) | human gut metagenome | biome: human gut; feature: human-associated habitat; material: faeces | place: Denmark | collected 2009
CTTACGCACCATGGGACAAATGCACACCGCTAAAGAATTCAATAACATCATATTAAAAGAAGTAGGCGGAAGAGTTGTCCGTTTCAGCGATATCGGTTACGCCGAACTAGGTCCGGCAGATATCAAGAGTTATATGAAAATGAACGGAGTGCCGATGGTAGGTGTCGTTGTCATTCCACAACCCGGTGCCAACCATATCGAAATCGCCGATGCCGTATACCAGCGTATGGAGCAGATGAAGAAGGACTTGCCCGACGATGTGAAATACAGCTATGGCTTTGACAACACTAAGTTTATCCGCGCTTCCATTGATGAAGTAAAAAGTACGGTGTATGAAGCGTTCGTACTGGTTATCATCATCATTTTCCTGTTCTTGCGCGACTGGCGCGTGACACTGATTCCCTGCATTGTGATTCCGGTTTCATTGATCGGAGCTTTCTTTGTGATGTACATAGCAGGTTTCTCCATCAATGTGCTGACCATGCTGGCGGTGGTATTGTCCGTAGGTTTGGTAGTGGATGACGCCATCGTTATGACAGAAAATATCTATATCCGCATAGAACGAGGTATGCGTCCGTTCGAAGCAGGAATAGAAGGGGCAAAAGAAATTTTCTTCGCTGTTATCTCCACCACTATCACCTTGGTGGCAGTGTTCCTGCCCATCGTATTTATGGAAGGAACCAGCGGACGTCTGTTCCGTGAGTTCAGTTTCGTTGTGGCAGGTTCGGTCATCATTTCTTCCTTTGCCGCATTAACGTTCACCCCTATGCTGGCAACCAAGCTATTGATAAAACGGGAAAAACAGGGATGGTTCTACCAAAAGACAGAGCCTTTCTTTGAAGGTATGAACCGCATATATGCCCGTTCACTGAACGCTTTTCTTAAAAGACGCATATGGGCAATACCTGTTACAGTGATTATGTTGATAGCCATCGGAGTACTTTGGGTCCAGATACCCGCTGAAATGGCTCCGATGGAAGACCGGTCGCAAATAAGTATCAATACCCGTGCAGCCGAAGGGGCCAGCTATGAATACATCCGTGATTATACGGAAGATATCAACAATCTGGTAGATTCTATTATACCTGATGCCGAATCTGTAACCGCACGTGTTTCCAGTGGCAGTGGAAATATACGTATCACATTGAAAGATATCAAAGATCGTGATTACACCCAGATGGAAGTTGCCGAACGTATCTCACAGGCCATCCGCAACAAGACGAAAGCACGTGCCTTTGTGCAACAACAGTCTTCTTTCGGCGGACGGAGAGGAAGTATGCCCGTACAATATGTACTACAAGCTGTCAGTATAGAAAAACTGGAGAAAGTATTACCGGCTTTTTTAAGCAAAGTATATGATAACCCTACTTTCCAGATGGCGGACGTGGACCTGAAGTTCAGCAGCCCGGAAATGAGAGTGAATATTAACCGTGATAAGGCAGGTACAATGGGAGCCACCGTGCGTGATATAGCCGAAACACTGCAATACGGTCTCAGCGGACAACGTATGGGCTATTTTTATATGAATGGAAAACAATATGAGATTTTGGGTCAGATAAACCGCCAACAACGTAATACACCGGCCAATATCAAATCTATTTACATACGAAGCGACAAAGGGGAAATGATTCAATTGGACAATCTGGTAGAATTTGTAGAATCCGTAGCTCCTCCTAAATTGTACCACTACAACCGTTTTATTTCCGCTACCGTATCTGCCGGACTGGCAGACGGAAAGACCATCGGACAAGGCTTGGAAGAAATGGATAAAATCGCCGCCCAGACTTTGGACGAAACTTTCCGTACCGCCTTGTCGGGAGACTCCAAAGACTATCGGGAAAGTTCATCCAGCCTGATGTTTGCTTTCATTCTGGCATTGATACTTATCTATCTTATTCTGGCGGCACAGTTCGAAAGTTTCAAGGACCCTTTCATCATCATGCTTACCGTTCCTCTGGCCATTGCAGGAGCACTGATTTTCATGTATGCCGGTGGCATTACCATGAACATATTCAGCCAGATCGGTATTATTATGCTGATTGGTCTGGTAGCAAAGAATGGTATCTTGATTGTGGAATTTGCCAATCAGAAACAAGAATCCGGTGAAAACAAGATGCAGGCCATACGGGATGCCGCTTTGCAACGCTTGCGCCCTATTCTCATGACAAGTGCCTCTACCGTATTAGGCTTGATCCCGCTGGCATTCGCAACAGGAGAAGGCGCCAACCAACGTATCGCCATGGGTACGGCTGTTGTGGGAGGAATGTTAGTATCTACTTTCCTGACCATGTATATCGTACCGGCTATTTATAGTTATATATCTACCAACCGAAACGTTAAAACAGAAATTGTATGAAACGAATCATTATAACTTTATGTATCTGTACTGCATGGGTGGCTTCCACCTATGCGCAATATCCTTATACGCTGAAAAAATGTCTGGAGGAAGGACTTGCAAACAATTATTCCATACGTATCACCCGTAATGAAGAACAGATCAGCCATAACAATGCCACATTAGCAAATGCCGGTTATCTGCCGACTGTTGATTTGTCTGCCGGATATACAGGAACGTTGGACAATACGGATACCAAGAGTAGAAGTACAGGCACTACAGCCAGTGAACGAAACATCTACGACCAAACCTTAAAGGCCGGACTGGATGTAAACTGGACTCTGTTCGACGGATTCAATATCAGCACCACCTACAAAAAACTGAAGGAACTGGAACGCCAGGGAGAAACCAACACGCGTATTACCCTTGAAGACTTCATAGCGGGACTCACTGCCGAATACTATAATTATGTACAACAGGAAATACGTCTGAAGAACTTCCTTTACGCTGTGTCTTTATCCAAAGAACGCCTGCGCATTGTAGAAGAACGATACCATATCGGTAATTTTTCCCGGCTGGATTATCAACAAGCCAAAGTGGACTTCAATGCAGACAGTGCACAATATATGAAACAACAGGAACTGGTGGTTACCTCACGTATCAACCTGAACGAGTTAATGGCCGTACAGGAAGTCAACCGACCGCTACGTGTCAATGACTCCATTATAACAGTGAATGATGCGCTGAATTACGATGAATTATGGGAATCCACCCTCAAGACGAATGCCAACCTGCTGAAAGCTGATCAAAATACAACAATTGCCCAATTGGATTACCGTCAGGTTCTATCCCGTAATTATCCCTATGTGAAATTGAACGCCGGTTATGGCTATACATTCAACAAATATGAAACAAACGCCACCAGCCGGAGAAGCAATTGGGGACTAAACGGAGGAATTACCGTAGGCATTAACCTATGGGATGGTAACCGTCGCCGTGAAAAGCGCAATGCCAGCCTGCAAATACGTAACTCGCAACTGGAAAGAGAACAGCTGGAATTGGGCTTGAAAGCGGATTTAAGCAATCTGTGGCAGGCCTATCGCAATAATTTACGTTTATTAAATTTGGAACGCCAGAATCTGGTTGCCGCCCGTGAAAACCATGAAATAGCCAAAGAACGTTATCTGTTGGGAGATCTCTCCGGTATCGAGATGCGTGAAGCCCAAAAGAGCCTGCTTGATGCGGAAGAACGTATTTTGTCTGCTGAATATAACACCAAAGTCTGTGAAATTTCCCTGCTCCAACTAAGTGGAAGAATAACGAAATATCTCGAATAATCGTTATAGCCTTTACTTATAGCTTGTAATTCAGGGCAGTTATCCGTACCTTTGCACACAATTATCACTAAATATGTTGTAAAAAGATATGGGATTATTTATCAAGAAGCCTTTTGCTGCATTACAAGCCGAAGCCAATGAATCTGGAAACAAGACCCTGAAAAGAGTCTTGGGACCATGGAGCTTGATCGCATTAGGAGTAGGTGTTATCATCGGTGCCGGATTATTCTCCATCACCGGAACAGTAGCCGCAGGATACACAGGGCCTGCCATTACTTTATCTTTCGCCATAGCGGCAATAGGTTGTTGCTTTGCCGGTTTATGTTATGCCGAGTTTGCTTCCATGATACCTGTAGCAGGTAGTGCTTATACATACTCATATGCTACAATGGGCGAACTTATAGCATGGATTATCGGCTGGGATCTAGTATTGGAATATACTGTTGCCGCTACTACCGTCAGTATCAGCTGGAGCAGATATCTCGTTGTTTTTCTGGAAGGAGTGGGGATAAATATCCCCCATGCACTTGCTGCTTGTCCCTGGGACGGAGGTATTGTGAATATACCGGCCGCACTGATTGTAGTGCTGATGAGTATTTTTCTGATTCGTGGAACAGAAGGAAGTTCTATCTTTAACGGCTTCATTGTGTTCCTGAAAGTGGCAGTGATTCTTATTTTCGTTGTATTAGGATGGAAATACATTAATGCAGAGAATTATGTTCCTTATATCCCTGCCAATACTGGTACTTTAGGCGAGTTCGGATTCTCGGGTGTATTGCGTGGAGCAGCGATTGTATTTTTCGCCTTTCTTGGTTTTGATGCCGTAAGTACAGCCGCTCAGGAAACAAAAAATCCGAAACGGGATATGCCCGTCGGCATTCTAGGTTCCCTGCTGATTTGCACCATTCTTTATATGGTGTTTGCTTACGTAATGACGGGAGTTGCCCATTATTCTGACTTTGCAGGACAACAAGGTATCGCACCTGTTGCCGTAGCGATTGACCACATGGGACATGCAGATGCCACAGGAGTAATTCATCCGGATTATCCGTGGTTGAACCGGGCCATCGTACTGGCTATCCTGTTTGGTTACTGCTCGGTTATTATGGTAACTTTGCTAGGACAAAGCCGTGTATTTCTAAGTATGAGCCGCGACGGACTGTTGCCTCCTTTCTTTTCAAAGATTCACGAGAAATACCGGACACCGGCACACAGTAATTTGTTATTCATGGTCATTGTAGGAGGGCTGGCAGCATTTGTTCCGGCACGTGTAGCCGGAGAAATGACCAGTATAGGTACCTTATTCGCCTTCACATTGGTTTGCGCGGCAGTATTGATCGTGCGTAAAAGTATGCCTGACGTACATCGTGCCTTTAAAACTCCTTTTGTTCCCACGGTACCGATTCTGGGCATCCTTACCTGCCTTTGTATGATGTTGTTTCTTCCGGCTGACACTTGGATCCGATTGGTATTATGGATGCTGATAGGTCTGGATGTTTATGCCTGCTATGGAGTAAAACACAGCAAGCTGGAGCATAACGTAAAACGACGCAAAGGACTCACCATATTGAATATGACAGGAATCGCCCTGTCTGTACTTTCAGTTATTACAGGATTGTGGCATCAACAGACAGTAGGCTGGGAAGAAGACAAGACATTGCTCGCTATTTCGTTCGCCTTTGCGTTCACACATTGCGCATTCTATATGGTACGTATCTGGAAACAGACATCCGAGAAGAAGAAATAAGCATTTTCCACACGCTATCTGTTTCCATAACTTTCATTCACCGTAAGGGGTAAATTCAATCCACCCCCTACCGTGAATAAAGTTATCATAGTTTCATACCCATCGGTTCTGAACCCATAATCAAGCCTTATAACCTATGAAAGTCTTAAGTTATCCATAGTAGAAAGAACATTTAAAAAACTTCTTCAAAAATGTTTTTAGCTACTACCACAGTATTTCCTTCAGGAATTGAGGAATAGAATCCTGTTTCTTTAGTCCATGCTTCTTCCAAGGAATAAAAATCAAGTTCCTCCGGTTGCTTTCCATCCAGGACACAAGCTAAATAATCAAAATAAGCCTTCCATCTCATAAAATAGAAATCTTTCAAAATGCCATTCCATTCTTTATGAGCATAATCACGAAGTCCGCCTTGATCTGCCGCTACACGATTTCCCCATGTAGTAATCTGAACACGTGCATTCCATTCGTATAATGCTTTTTCTTCCTGGGTCTGTCCTGCTGAACGTGCCGCTTCAATCCAAGTTCCAACCTTGAATTCTTTCCGGGTACCCAGCAACTGGTCTTGCAATAGAATAAGATGCAGAAAATGCTGTGAAGCCAACTCAAATACTTGCTTGTCTCCTGCCCGGAACGCAGCCGTTACCACTTTTTGCATCAAACGCCCCTTTTCTGCCAATGCCTGCCGGAGCACATCCACCAAATCGAATTCAAAATTATTATTACCCTGATATTTATCAGCCACAGAAACCATCAGTCGGGCAGCCTCTATCACATCCTGCGGATTATAGTATTCTTTCATCTCCGACCAACTGGATACCTGATATACATCCAACCCCGGACGAGCGCAGAATACCGACTCATGCGTTCCCTGTTGTATTTTCTCCTTGGGACTATTATAAATACCGTTACCTAATAAATCCCAAACTTGTTGCAAAGCCTCATCCTCTACCCCATAACGAGCATATACGTATCCTTTCAACCACTCATCACGAGTAAACCGATGTTCACGCCATGGCAATTCCATCACCAGCTCATACATAACCGGATTGTTCTCAATACCTTCCGGAGTCATCCCTACTCCACGCAATGTCCTTCCGGCATGAACATCTGCTTTCGCGTCATAAAAGCCATCAATCAGCGCATCCATTTTACCATGAAGCCCAATGTTACCACCAAAATTCAACAACATGCAGTACACCCACTCATGCTGCCCGTATCCTCCTTTACGACACCACTCTGACGCCGGGTCCCCCCATTGCGGACGGCATTCGCTATGCAAGTCCAAGACTAACAGGTCTCCTGCTTCCAGATGCTCTATCATCGGAGTACGAGGATTGTCCTGCCATGCCTGAGCCACCCACACAGCATCCGGATTTGTTTTTTTCATGGCTTTCATGATGGCTTTACCGGCTGCATCCAAATTTACTCCTTGAGTACTTCCCCCTTCATGAAACGGATCAATAGCGTAAAAACCTGTTTTTCCATACAGTTTTGTCAGTTCTTTATAATACAAAGCAGAGATTTCTTCAAAGCGTTCATCCTCCGGCTGTAAAAAGGCAGGACGATGATAGCTGCACCAAAATCCGGGATCAGCAACATTCAATCCTAATTTCTCCTTTGCATTATGAGGAACCATGCCACAATATCCCGGCAACACAGGTTCGATGCCATATTCACGCATTCTTTTTACAATCTTCTTCTGAAGTTTTTCCTGACGGGTATACCAACTTTCAGGATTAGGTCCTCCCCACCCTTCCAGATTATTCATCAACCACCAAGCTGTAAAACCCGGTCCGGCTACAAATTCATTAATTTCATCCTTAGTATATCCCAGTTTTAGAAGTACATTTCTCCAAACCGACTCAGTCCCTGTCAATGCCAGGGAAAGATTGATACCGTGAAGCGCCATCCAATCTATCTCCTTTTCCCAACGCTCCCAGTCCCAAAAAGCCATGGAATAAGAGAAAGTACAATAATTCAGATCATAACGATAGGGCAGATCCGTTTCATGCCGTTCCTTTTTAGTCACAGGGGGCAAAACAGCAGGCAGTTTTGCAGTCATTCCATTCCAAGAAAGATGTATGCCTGCATCATATTTCAAATACCAATTCAATCCGGTAGCAATATTTACATAGTCATTACCCCGGATAATTACTTTATCACCTTTCTGATCGAGTTCAAAAAAATCAGTTTCCGATTTCTGACGTTCAATAATAAATTTGGAGGAAGCTCCTTTGTCGATGCGCTCTAATAATCCTGTAACAGGAGAAGAAAATAAGTTGCTTGTCATCCATAACAGCACAAACAACAATCGTAGTTTTTTCATCATATTATTAAGGTAACGGATAACACCAATTAAATAAAAAACAGAACAGCCCCCTCGCCTTTAAAGGGAGGAAGGCTGTATTAGTATTATTACGGAATAATTTAATTATTTACAATTTCCAAGGCAACGCGGCTTCAACTGCTTGAAGAAGTCATTACCTTTATCGTCCACCAAAATGAATGCCGGAAAATCTTCCACTTCAATTTTCCAGATAGCTTCCATACCCAATTCCGGATATTCCACACACTCAATGCTCTTGATATTATTCTGAGCTAGGATTGCAGCCGGTCCGCCGATAGACCCCAGATAGAAGCCGCCATATTTCTGACAAGCATCTGTAACCTGCTGGCTACGGTTACCTTTCGCCAGCATAACCATACTGCCACCATGACTCTGGAACAACTCAACATATGAGTCCATACGTCCGGCAGTTGTCGGTCCCATTGAACCGCAAGCCATACCAGCCGGAGTTTTGGCCGGACCGGCATAATAGATAGGATGATCCTTGATATACTGAGGCAAATCTTCTCCACGATCCAAACGCTCTTTCAGTTTAGCATGAGCAATATCACGACCAACAATGATTGTACCGCTCAGTGACAAACGAGTGGATACGGGATATTTAGTCAGTTCTTTCAAAATTTCAGCCATCGGACGGTTCAGATCGATTTTCACTACATCACCTTCACCAGCCTGGCGCAATTCAGCCGGAATCAGACTGCCCGGATTTGAATCTAGTTTCTCAATCCAGATACCTTCTTTATTGATTTTACATTTGATATTACGATCCGCAGAACAAGATACGCCCAAACCTACCGGGCAAGAGGCGCCGTGACGAGGCAGACGAATAATACGGACATCATGCGCCAGATATTTACCACCGAATTGAGCGCCCAAGCCAATATTCTGGGCGGCGGCCAGCACTTGTTTTTCCAGCTCAATATCACGGAAAGCACGACCATACTCATTTCCTGTAGTCGGCAGATTATCGTAAAAGTGAGTGGAAGCCAGTTTCACAGTCAGCAGATTCTTCTCGGCAGAAGTACCGCCGATAACGAAAGCAATGTGATAAGGAGGACAAGCAGCTGTTCCCAAAGTCTTCATCTTTTCAACCAGGAACGGAACCAGTGTACCGGGATTCAGAATTGCTTTTGTTTCCTGATACAAATATGTTTTATTGGCAGAACCGCCACCTTTAGTAACACAGAGGAATTCGTATTCCATTCCTTCAGTAGCTTCGATGTCAATCTGTGCAGGCAGGTTACATTGTGTATTCACCTCATCATACATATTGAGAGGCGCATTCTGAGAGTAACGCAGATTCTCTTCAGTATATGTTTTATAAACACCCAGTGACAGAGCTTCTTCATCCGTATAGCCAGTCCATACCTGCTGTCCTTTCTCACCGTGGATAATAGCGGTACCGGTATCCTGGCAGAATGGAAGTACCCCTTTGGCTGCCACTTCTGCATTACGCAGGAAAGTCAATGCTACGTACTTATCGTTCTCACTAGCTTCCGGATCACTCAGAATCTTAGCAACCTGTTCATTGTGCGAACGACGAAGCATAAATGACACATCACGAAAAGCAGCATTAGCCATCGCAGTCAAACCTTCTTTCTCAATTTTCAGGATAGGATGTCCTTCAAACTCGCTTACCGATACATAGTCTTTTGTAAGCAGATAATACTCAGTTGTATCTTTTCCCTTTTCAAACATGGGCTGATACTTAAACGGAGGTGTTGCCATAATCTCTTTTTTTATTACGTAATGTTAGTTAGTGAGGCAAAGGTAGCAATTAAGAATGAAGAATGATGAATGATGAATGAAGAATTAAGAATGAATAACGGAGAAAGGAACAATGCCCACTGCAACAAGAATAGTTTCTTGTTACAGTGAGAATTTATTCTCACCGTGATGAGTTTTTTTTCTCATTGCGATAAGAAAATTTTCTCATCAAGGTGAGATTTTTTTCTCATCAAGATGAAAACTAGCCGAGAACTCTGTACAACAAAAGCTATTATAAATGAATGAATTAAAGAATAAGCCAGCTTTATCATTTAGTCTTGAATGGACTCAATTCTTTTGATCAGTTCATTTCCAAGGGCCGTTTTATCTTCGATATGTTTTAATACCGCTGTAACAAATGTGTTACTTTCAAAGTCACCGCGTACTTGTTCAAAGTCCTGCTTCATTTCATCATGAGACCCATCCGCCCCGAATCCTGTCATTGAAGACAATGAGAACTCTTTACGGGCATCATCATATACCATTTTATCGAGACCCACTACTGCCTCCTTCCATGTTTTCACGATACAGATTATGTCCTGCGCTGTTATCTCACCCGGATTAAAGCCATAAAACTCCTGAATTTTGTTATAAGCCCAAGTCCACTCATACGTATAGTAATTCTCGTGCATTTCCGCAAAGCTGGCATTAATGGATTTCAATCGGTTGACTGAACCATTCTCGATACCATCGAGCAGGCGGTCTATTTCACTTTTAGGAGCGATCAGTCCGGACATATCCACCCATTCACCAGTTCCGATTTCCGTATCCGGTTTCAGACGCTGGCGTATCTCTTCATTACTTTGGAAATTAATACCCTCCAAGCGCTTTATGATTGAATTCCCCAAAAACTTATGAATAGCAATTTCATAAAAACGAATGCCGTTGTTCAGAGAAGAATTTTTAATCTTTGCACTTTGGAAAGAATAGATTTCAGATGTTTCCCCGGATACCCGTTTAAGATCCTTCAGAATAGAGCGTCCTTTGAACATTTTCTGAATAGTATATGGACTCAGAAGATTATAATTGATATAATCCAGGCGATTCGGATCTTTCCGCTTATCACGTTTCGGCCACTTCTGAGCATCGCGAATGGTACCTACACTTCTCAGATTCACTCCCGGAACCAAATAAGTCGTATTTCGTTGCTCAATCAGATAAGAGAAAGGAAGGTTAGAAGTATCGGCATGATTAACGTGTCGTCCCATTACCAGAGAGAAAGCTCCGACACGTGCCGGCCATAAGATATACGAGTCTGAAGTCGTTTTAGCCCCTCTTTCCATTGTTCCTTGATGGATAGGTCCCAATTTATACATGTGGTTACTCTGATTGGAGCCCGATCCCGCGTTCATAAACGAGAACATTCCGGCAATCAATAAAGTCGATTTGTGGTGAGTCACTGTAAAAGGTCCTGCAAAGATAGCACATGCTTCTCCATTCTCTCCCTGACAGTTACTAAAGAACAAGGAATCGGAAGCTGAGTAGTTATGCCCCAACTTACATGCCTGACCAACAAAACAACGGGTCAACATTGTACCGTCATCCACTTCAGAACCAGAAGAAATAATGAAATCATCACATATTACTCCATGTCCGATGTGTACAGGTGCTGTTACATTACTGTTTACACTACCGTTTGATAAACGACAAGTACCACAGATATGGCAATAATCACCGATTCTCACATTCTTGATAGATCCCGTATTAAGGATCATCACATGGTCGCCTATACTGCCTGTAGCAGAAGCATGTTTATTGGAATAATAATCAGCAATCGCTTTCATGCGATTAATCAGTTCCGGGCGGTGGCGATATAAGGCCAGTATGTACGCTTGGTGTGCCGACAGCTTATCATTAATCAGCACTTCACGCCCCCCCGTTTCATTGAGCACTGTTGCTTCTACCCCATTACCAAAGGTGCTCAGCCCATCTACTAAAATGATATCTACATTTTCAATGAAGGTATCATTTCCAATTTCATAATTAGCAATGTAGTTTTGAATGTTTTCAATGCAGCAGTTATCCCCTACTACTACATTGTGCAGAGTGACATGACGGAGTCCCGAGTGTTTCCTGATTCCTCCGGGCAGCGTAAATTCGGCATCAAATACGCCTAATTTCACTTCACCCGAAAAACGAGTATGGTGAACATACTCACAGTTAAAGCCCTCAGCAACCGAAACATTCCCCCAATCATCAGCCAGACACGACTGGCTCTTCAACTGAAGCACTTCGTCTTCAGTCAGTTTACGATAGTCTTTCATATAGATAAAAAATAGATATGTACCGCCTCCCCCAATCAGTAAGCGGTACATTGATTATTATTCTTCCTCTTCGTAAGTCTGATAAAGAAAATCGTTATAGGGATACTTTTGAACATGCAATTCTTTCACTCGCTGATAAACCACATCTTTCAGTTCGTCTATATTGATTCGTTCGCGGGCGGAAATAAAGAGGCAGTTGTCCTCCATCTTTGCCATCCACGTCTTCATCAGTTCTTCGAGTGTTAAGTTTTCCTTTGTTCGGGGGGTAAGGTCGTCCGGCGCTTTCTCCACGTAGGTATAAGCGTCTATTTTATTAAATATAAGTATCATGGGTTTGCCGCCGCCAATGTCGGCCAGTGTCCTGTTCACCACTTCAATCTGTTCTTCAAATCCGGGATGAGAGATATCGACTACATGTAACAATAAATCTGCTTCTCGCACCTCATCCAAAGTCGATTTGAATGAATCCACCAGATCGGTAGGCAATTTACGGATAAATCCGACTGTATCAGATAAGAGAAACGGCAGGTTATCGATGATCACTTTACGTACCGTTGTATCCAGTGTAGCAAAAAGCTTGTTTTCTGCAAAAACTTCGCTCTTTGACAGTAAGTTCATGATTGTCGATTTTCCAACGTTGGTATAGCCAACCAGTGCGACACGGATCATACGTCCTCGATTTTTACGCTGGGTAGCTTTCTGTTTATCAATTTCAGCCAGACGTTCTTTCAGCAATGACATACGGTTCAAGATGATACGGCGGTCCATTTCGAGCTGCGTTTCACCCGGTCCGCGAAGTCCCACAGAGCCTCCTTTACCGCTTCCGCTACCTGATCCACCACCTTGGCGTTCCAAGTGAGTCCAAAGCCGCTGCAAACGCGGCAACATATATTTATACTGTGCCAGTTCTACCTGTGTCTTCGCATTGGCTGTCTGCGCACGCATGGCAAATATATCAAGAATCAGTGAAGTACGGTCCAGTATCTTCACTTTCAGTTCGGCTTCAATATTACGTATTTGTTTCGCGGAAAGTTCATCATCAAAGATAACCATTCCTACTTCACGTTCTTCTTCCTCTTCCGTTCGTATATATTGTCTGATCTCTTCCAATTTCCCTTTTCCGACATAAGTTACCGAATTGGCAGTCGGCAATTTCTGTGTAAATCGTTTTACTACTTCCGCCCCAGCCGTCTCAGCAAGGAAAGCCAATTCATCGAGATACTCGTTTGTTTTCCGCTCATCCTGCGTCTGGGTAATGAGTCCGACAAGTACTGCTGTTTCTACTTTGGCTTCGGATATTATAAATTCTTTCATTCTTTTCTTCTGATATATAAATCTAAATATGGTCGCAAATATAACAAAAAAAAAGAGGACAATGTTGTATTGTCCTCTTTTTCGTAACCATTTATAATAATTCGATTATAAATCAAACCATAATTTTTCCCAGATCTTCGGAGATTCTTTCGGAGCATTGATATTAGCCGTCATCTCTTCGGGGCTATATTCCCATCTTCTGATCAGTTCTTTTGAAGTTGCATCTTCCGGTACTTGCAAAGTTGGAACTTCATTGCCTGCAGTTCCGGAACGCCTCCACTGCACGAACTCCTCGAACGGACGGTCCATCAAATCAATCCACTGTTGCATATGAATCTCATATAATGCATTCTCCGGAGTCACTGTTGTCAATTCCGGCAAACCTGTAACATATGTATCAATATCGTTTTCAGCTACTCCATAGAATGCACATGCTTCCCGAACGCCTTTCTTGTACAATTCATTAGCCTTCGACAGATTCTGAGCAACTCCCAAACCGCGAGCATAAGCTTCCGCTTCCAGAAGCAGCTGTTCCTGACAAGAGTAAATCAGCTCCGGCGCATCTTTCCTGAAAAGATAGCTGCTCACAACAGATGATAACATATTATCCTTGTCATCTGTCTCAGCAGGCTCACGGTTGCCTAACCCTCTGTACACACCATCGGCACCCGGCTCAAAATAACAAGGAATACGGGGGTCATTGCGTTCCTGCATCGGCTTCAGCATATAATTGCTGGCAAAAAACAAAATCTGCGTACCACCGACCAACTCTATAAGTTCATATTTAGGATTCTGATTGCCCGGGTCTGTAGAATAAGGGAATACCAAATTATCTGATGCTGATGAAACCATTCCTCCAGCCTGCAACATCGTACCAATAGCAGTAGCCTTAGAAGGATCTTTGTCTACCATGACCATCAGTGTCCTGAACTTTAACGATTTTGCCAGAGTCATCCATTTGTTCATGTCACCTTTATAATAGATATCGTACTCATCAATCGCATTAGCATCATTCAGATCCATTACCTGCAATGCCTCATCAAGCAACGACAGAACACCATTCAGCACACTTTCCTGAGAATCAAACTTCGGATATTTGATTGTTCCGTTCCATGACTCGGTGAAAGGTATGTCTCCCCATAACATGGTTGCTTCATACATATGTTCAGCCAGCAGAATCTTACATTGTGCAATAGCATTGTGATTCACCGGATCTGATTCTTCTGCATTTTTAATAGCCAGCATCAAATTGTTGCCACCAACAGAATAATAATGTTTCCACACGTTTCCTGTGCTGTAGGGAGAAATGGTATATACTGATTCATCCCATCCACCATAATCAAGTCCACCGTCAACCTGACACTGTGAACTCATAGATAAAGGAATATAGAAGTCACCACCTGTTCGTGTTCCGGCCCAGTTTACAGCTGCATAGTTAAATAAATATCCGGGATCAACTTTCTCGGCAGTATTGGGGTCATGGTTAATATCAAGCCAGTCGCTGCATGAGGTAAACAGCCCACATGTCAAAGCGCTTAATGCATATACTAATATTTTCTTTTTCATAATCATCTTCGTTTAATTCTTACAATGTTAATCTGAGATTAAATCCGAAACTTCTGGTAGAAGGAATGCTGTTAAACTCTACACCACCTCCGATTTGAGAGGGACCAAAAAAGTTTGCTTCCGGATCAATATGCGGCACATGGTCTTTGATGATCCATAAATTACGTGCCTCGAAGCCTAAATCCAATGATTTAACAAAGAAACTCTTGAACCATTTACGTGGGAAACTATAAGACAGTTGTACCTCTCTAAGTTTCACGAATGATGCATTATAGATATTTCCTTCATTATTACTAGAATTGGACACATGTTGCCAGTAATCCTGCATACTCTTCACCGGCACATCATTAGGTCTGTAGGTTCCGTCATCCTGAAGGATTACGCCCGGTTCGATAAAAGAAGCATCTTCACGATGAGCTACTGTTTCTGCAGCCAAACCGCTGCTTCTTAAATTAGCAACAGTTTCTGAATACAAAGACCCTCCATGACGAATATCAATCAAGAAACTGAAGGTCAATCCTTTATAAGTAAGTGTGTTATTAATACCCATTGTAAAATCAGGATAAACATCTCCCAGGCGTACGTTATTGACAGTTTCTCTCAAACCTGTCTTAGAATTGATCACATAATTGCCTTGATCATCACGCTTCCAGGCAGTACCGTACAAACCGAACGAATCACCTTTCGCAGCCTTAATCTGCAGACCACTCAATCCGCTTGTTAATGTATATTCATCAAGTCCTTCGGCCAATTCTTCCACAGTCTGCTTATTAGAAGCAAACGTTGCATCCAGATCCCATTTAAAGTTACGTGTTTCTACAGGTGTCAAACCCAGAGTTACTTCGACACCTTTATTGGCAATCTTTCCGGCATTGATATTATTAGCAAAGTAACCTGTTGATAACGGGACATCAATACTTACAATCTGATTCTTTGTAATGTTACTATAGTAAGTCATATCCAAACGAATCTTTCCACCGAAGAAACGTAAATCAGCTCCGACTTCGAATGAACTTTGATTCTGAGGTTTCAGATTTTCATTCGGCAATACACGAGGGCCGGTAAAACCAACCAGTCCCATATGTGGGAAAGTATTAACATTGCCCAAATATTGCAAGAAATAAGTACTGGCAGGAGTATATTTAAATGCTAAATTATATGGGTCTTCATCACTACCCACATTCGCATAGCTTAAACGAACCTTACCATAATTCAGAATGTCTTTATTCTCCATCAACTCTGTGAAAATGAAACTACCGCTGATAGACGGATAAAAATAAGAACGATTATTGACAGGCAAAGTAGACGACCAGTCATTACGTCCTGTTACATTAACGAAAAGCATATCTTTATATCCCAAGCTAATATCTCCATACAAACCCACAAGACGTTTCTTTTCATAATAATTCACCGGAGTAGTAGACTTTGCATTAGTGTATGTATATAACTCGTCAACTACGAGATTCTGAGCTTGTACATTCTCATTTTTCCATTCTTCCTGATAGAGATTGTGACCTATCATAGCCTTAAAATGATAATCATTGGCAAAAGTCTTCTCATAGGAAACCATTAAGTCATTATTTATAATTCTTTTATACAAATTCCAAGTCTGGAATTTACCGTTCAAGGCTCCTACAGTACCTTTTGCATAAACTTTACGTCTTCCTTCTGTATAGAAATCCGTTCCGGCATTATTAGTAATAGTCAATCCTTCAATCGGTTTATAAGTCAATGTGATATTGCCGATCATACGATCCAGATTATTGGTAAACTTATTCTTATTAATAATCCAGTACGGATTATTACTTTTACCTTCCGGGTCTAGCGTAATCTGTTTACCATTTTCATCAATCCAATTCTGCTTGATGTCATGAATATCAATGGTTCTTGGCAATCCATTGATCAATGGAATCAACAAGTTACTATCATTTGCTCCCTGTGCCGGACGACCTTCTGAATCAGAACGTATGTATTGAGCAGAAATACGTCCTGTAAAGTTATTCGTAAAGTTCATACCTGCATTCACAGAAAAAGCATATTTATTATAGTCAGAACCAGGTACAACACCCGTCTGGTTGGTAGAGGTAAAACTCAAACGGAAATCAGCTTTTTCACCACCTCCGGCTACTGATACATTATTAATATAACTCATTCCGGTTTCATAGAAATCCTTCACATTATCAGGATTTGCCTTCAAAGTCACTTTATCTCCTTTATAATCTGTAAATTGCTGATCTTGTACCGACGAAATCTTCGGTCCCCATCCATTCAACATCTTTACATTATACACTCCGTAACTACCCTGTGCATACTCATTCTGGAAATCAGGCAATTTGAGTACATTTTCAAATCGTGTTGAGGAATTCACCGTAACAAAGACCGGTGAGTTCTTTTTTCCTTTCTTTGTGGTAATAACAATTGCACCATCCTTTGCACGCGCTCCATACAATGCGGTTGCAGCTGCACCCTTCAATACGTTGATAGATTCAATATCGTCAGAGTTGATGTCTCCTGCGCGGTTACCCACATCGACTATACCATTGGTTCTGTCAGGATTGTAAGAACCATTATCAATAGGAAGTCCGTCAATAATAAACAGAGGAGAAGAAACTGTACCAATGGAAGAAGCGCCACGAATCTGTATACTTGAACTACCAC
>OLGJ01000772.1_pt1 | contig 17322 bp, 17 predicted proteins | sample 1605431 | NCBI WGS metagenome assembly OLGJ01 (sample SAMEA3888920, study PRJEB22519) | human gut metagenome | biome: human gut; feature: human-associated habitat; material: faeces | place: Denmark | collected 2009
ACGGGTTAGCAACCTTATACTCATCAATCATTCTCCATTTCGGGGAGTCGAATTTGATCATCATTACCTGTTTCATTATCTATGCTCCTATCTGTTCGTTTTTTTGCCCTCTACTAACCAACTGGGAAATTTTTTTCGATTTGTACGAAGCAAGTTTTAATTTGGGAGCATTTTTTTGAGTTTTTTCAGGGCAACAGTCAGTTGATGATTAATTGTCGTTACAGCTACTCCGTGGCGCCGTGCATATTCTCGCTGTCCTATGGGGTCATCACAAAGATATAAACTGGTCATCAAGTTAATTTCGGCAGGTGACAATTTTGCCACGGCTGCGTAGAGGGTGCTTTTCTCCTCCTTTTTGAGAATGGCATCAATGACGGAACACTCTTGATCCACCAGCAATTCCTCGCCAGACATATCATCTTCTGTGGTTGTCTGTGTGTTATAGGAAAACACCGTCATTCCGGACTGATTCTCGATTGACACAAGATAATCGTGTCTATCCTTTTCAGATCGCCACTGCTTTGCGGTTTCGGTTCCACATTCTGCGATGATGATCACATCGTCAACAGAGCAAGCGTCTAACTGCCCAAAGCGATCTCTTCGTTTCTGCCCTTCCGGGGTCTGAATGAAGTTCCTAAACTCGAAGCTATTCATTACGAGCCAGTTATTGCCGTCAGCGGGCAGTTCGGGGTTGTTTTTGACAAGGTATTTTTTTCTCATTTCCGTAATCTCCTTTGAATTTTGAATTTGGTTTTCGGGTTCAAAATTCGGAGATCACGGATATTCAGCGATATAACAGAGCCACTTATTTAGCATCGAAAAAGGCTTCCTTTCAGAGATTTCTCTGCCGGAAGCCCTTGGTCGGTTGTTCTTGCCGAAAAAAAGAAGCCACCGGCAAGACAGGGTAAGCCTATGGCTTACTGTCTTGTCGGTGGCCTCTCATATCTGCATAGCAAGTTTGGTTTAACCAACCGAAGTGTTCAAAGCAAGTGACCTGGAGATGGAATTACGCAGTCTGTTTCACCTCAACCATTCCGTCGTTTTGCCGTATTCAGTTTTTATCCGATCAATAGTATCGGATTTGCCCTTCCGGGGCATAAAGGTCAATCTTGTCGTGTCGGCGTCCTTTTTGGACTCGAACCGCTACGGTTCCGCACCTTTTGCACTCATACTTGATTTTCCCCTCATCATTTCTATATCCGTAAAGCAATGCTCCGCAGTTGGAGCAATACATCGGTATAGGTGTCCAATTATCTTTTGTCACGCACATCACCTCATTAAGTTCCTTGACGCTCTCAGGGCTGATGAATGGTGGCATCCTTAGAGAACTGCTCTTTTCTTGCCTTCTACAAACCACTTTCCGTTTTCTTCATCGAAAAGGAAGGTTTCCGTGCCGCATATCATCACCGTGTAACGAAGCCCTGTTCCACCGACCTTGGTCGATGCCGCACGACAGCAGTGCCTTACACGGTCGATCTCGTAGACCTCACCATCTTCAAATTTGATTTTTCGGGGTCGAGCTGTTCCATCCGTCTTATGGGTAACATCGACTTCCACATATACCTTGCGCCGTTCTTCTTCCATCCTTACACCTCATAATTCTTCATACTGGCAACCAGCCTACCAAAATGACGGTAGCCATCCAATGGCTTGTCAGAAACTTTGAACTTAGGACGATCATCGCCCGAATTGTTCAGATAGCAGGAAAGGCGTCCGTCCTTGAAGTCCTTGCTGACATCGAAGATAAGAAACATTCCCTCATAAATACCGTAGTGGGTGAAATGGTTCCCTCCATCTGCACGGAAAATAATCAGATCATTACTGCACCCCTGCAACAAACAGGACGGCATCGAAACATAGGTTTCGATCTCATCAGGCGCAACAATTTCATCAATCTTGTTACTGCTTGTACTAATCATACTGACCTCCTTAACAAAGCACCCCGGTCGGCATAGTAATCTCAGGCTTTTCACTCGGCATCCGGAGGTTTTGAAAAAGAATACCGTTGCGGATGCTGTTCTTGCCGAACCGCTGGCGAATGGTTTCAATGCACTGGTCGAGCCTTTCTGCTTTCTCAATCTTTTCGATGTTCATAAACAAATCGACTTGTCGGGGCGTGTCCTGTGGCACCAAGTTGATTGCCTGAATCGTGACTGAGCGAATCGGGTTCCTCCAGTCGTATCTTTTTTCAAAGAGGGCAAAAGCCGCTTTTGCGATCAGCATTGGGGATTGTGTAGGCATATCCAAAGCCGTTTGCCATTGCTTTGAAAAAAGTGTGTTGTCCCGTATGTGAATGGCGACTCCATCCGCACACTTTTTGTGGACACGGAGTTTATGTCCGATGTCCTGCGTCAATTCGAGAAAGACGGGCCACACCTGCTCGTCGTTCTCCAAATCTTCGATGGTAGTAATTCCGTGTCCCACGCTCTTAACCGGAGAAACAAAGTCGGCGTTCATAACACGGGATCGGTCATTACCGTTTGCATACTGCCAAAGGGCAATTCCGTTTTTACCGAGCCGTCGGTTCAGAAAGTCAGGATCGGTCTTAGCTAAATCGCCAATGGTTCTAATGCAATAGCTATCTAATACACGCTGCGTTGCCCGTCCCACACCGAGCAAATCCGCTGCGGGGAGTCCCCATATTTTGTCTCGGAAAGTGTCTTTCGGTATGACCGTCACAGCATCCGGCTTTTTCATATCCGAACCGAGCTTGGCAAATATTTTATTGAAAGACACCCCAACGGAAATTGTCAGCCCAAGTTCAAACTTGATTGTTTCCCGTATGTCGTTTGCCACCTTTTCGGGTGAACCGAAGATGTTCTCTGTACCACTCACATCCAACCAACACTCGTCCATTCCGTAAGGCTCGACCTGATCGGTATAGCGGCTGTAAACGCTTCTTGCCAGCTTGGAATATTTGATGTACTCCTCAAAGTGCGGAGGCACAACAACAAGGTTTCTGCACTTCTGCTTCGCTTGCCACACTGCATCGCCTGTTTTTACATCAAATGCTTTGGCGGCATAGTTTTTGGCGAGGACTATACCGTGCCTTTCTTCCACCGAGCCGCAGACAGCGACCGGATACTTTCTCAAAGACGGGTCGAGCATACATTCAACGCTGGCATAGAAGTTATTCATATCACAATGCAGTATCGATCTGCTCAACTAAATCACCCTAATTCTTGAAAATTCTACGAAACCTCTTGACAAACCAAAGTGTCGTGTTGTATCATATGAACACGACAGAAGTGTCGTTGTTGCGATTCAGATTATAGCACGACACCAATGTCGTGTCAATAAGAAGTGACGAAAAAAGTGTCGTGTTGCTAAAAATAGAAATCTTATGGAGGGAATTGATAATGAAGTTCAGCGACAGATTAAAAGGGCTGAGAGAAAAAAATGATATGACGCAGGAGCAGCTTGCTAAGGTTTCCGGTGTTTCCCCCCGTACCATACAGAGATACGAATGCGGAACCTCTCGTCCTCGCTTGGATGCAGCGGAGAAGCTGGCAAAGGCACTTAATATTTCCGTGGATCAGCTTCTCGGTACGGATGGTATGCTCGTTGCTCAGGCTGCGGAGCAGTACGGCGCACGAGGTGCCAAACAAGCGCAACAGCTCACAGATGAAGTAACTGGTTTGTTTACCGGCGGCGAATTGGCACAGGATGATATGGATGTTATGATGCAAGCTATTATGGATGCCTATTGGCTTGCGAAAGAGAAAAACAAAAAGTACACCCCAAAGAAGTACCGTTCTAAGGGCAAGCAGGACTGAGTCCCGTTTATGGGACACAATGTGTGTTAGAATGGAAACAGGAATAAACTGAAAAGGGGTGAAGCCGATGTATGTAAGCACTTCGGAAATCGTACAAAAAGCAAACTCCATCGTTGCTCAATGCGGAACCCGTGATCCTCTCAGAATAGCAAGGGACTTAGGAGTCGAGGTAATGTATTATCCGTTCAATGAACAGCGTGGAGCATATAAAGTCTTGATGCGTAATCGCTTCATCTTTGTCAAAAATGATCTGCATCCGGTTATGGAGAACATCGTGCTACTTCACGAATTAGGGCACGATGCTTTACATCGGGAGGAAGCCACGAAAGTTGGGGGCTTCAAAGAGTTTGAGATCTTCAATATGCGTGACAACCGTATGGAGTACGAAGCCAATCTCTTTGCCGCACAGATTTCCCTATCAGATGAGGACTTCCTTGAACTTGCAGAAAGAGGATGCGACACGCAACAGATCGCACGGACATTGAACTCAGATATTAACCTTGTCGCTCTAAAAGCCGATACGCTGATTTCTCAAGGCTACCGTTTGCGCCAACAGGAGCATTGTAACGATTTTCTACGATACGACAAATAACTAAGATGCCACCCTTTCGGATGGCATCTTTTTTATCACCTTTAATCAGCGCAAGCCGGTTTCGTTTTTTAGCTCAAACCTGAAAGAGAGCGCATCACCAAGTCGATGTCTTTGTTTTCAAGTTCCTGAATGATGTGCAGATAGGTTTTTTGCGTAGTGGTCATACTCGAATGTCCAAGACGCCGGGCAACGCTTGCGATGGAAACGCCCGTAAACAACAGTAAAGAGGCGTGTGTATGCCGCAGTCCGTGGACAGAGATGACAGGGATGTTACAGGCTTTGCAATGCCTGCCGAGAATGTCGTTCACCGTCGAATTGTAGACAGTGGAGTTGACAAAGATGGGCTTATCTTCGGGAAGGTGCTTTACCAATTCAGAAAATTGAATGACAGTTTGCCAGTCAATTTGAATTTTCCGCACAGACGACTTGTTCTTCGTAGGCTGGAAGCCGCCCTTTCCCTTGTAGTCCCAAGTCTTGCTTATGGACAGTGTTTGATGGGCAAAGTCGAAGTCTTTCGGGGTAAGAGCCAGTGCTTCAGAAAAGCGCATCCCCGTCTTTGCTACCAACAGGATAAAGTAGTCCCAATTCACCTTATCCTTTAGGTCAAGCGAGATCAGCAGCGTGTGTAGCTCAAATTGATTGAGATACTTGATTTTCTTAGCAACCGGTGGCTTTCCCTTGATGATTGCCTTGCGAGTAGGATCTCTTTCAATCAAGCCCTCATCAACAGCATCAAGAATAGCTCCCTTGAGCTGGTGGTGAAAATCCATCGTGGTTTGGCGCTCGTGGAACTCAGCATAGTCGTTCAACAGCTGCTGATAAGCGATCCGGTTCATATCACATACTCTCAGGTTCGGGACGAGCTTAACGAGCCATTTCTGCGTCATCAGGTACTTGTCCATCGTCACCTTTCTGATTGCGCCCTTCTTATACACCGTAATCCATTTTGCATAATATTCACAGAACAAGTCTGTTCGTTTGGTTTCTGTTAGCATCAGAAGTCCTCCATTTCATTAAAAATGGCTTACGCTGATGAAGGGTGATAAGGTTGTCGAGCTGACGAATAAACGCCCCGATTTGCTTTTGCTCTACAATATCTTTAGGTACAGAAAGGTCTATATCAAAGAAATCCTCGGCAGAAATATTGAGAAGCCCGTGATTCCTTGCACCCTCGGCAGCTCTCTCAGCAACACCTTTGTGCCACCTATCTGTATCGAAGAAAACGGTCAGATAATCCGAATCAATCTGCTGCTCTTTCTTGGGAGCAAAAACGATGTAAAGCGTTGATAGCACGCCTTTTTCGTACAGATCAAGTCTTTTGACCGCACCAAATGGATAGCCATCAGAGGTGCTTTTGTTGTAGGCAAATTCGCCGTTCAGCACTAAGTAATAGTTGCTCACATCTCGGCTTGCAACACGGTTATTAAAGTATGTGATTTGGTCAACCAAACCATATTGTGCTGAGATTGTTAATGGTAGCGTAGATTCGTTGTTTGTATTCTTGCGAACTACTCTATCAACGAGTTCACCCAACTTACGCTGTTCCCAAGCGTCTGAGAATCCTTTGAAGCGAATTGCGGGAGCATCTGATTTTTTCGTCATTCTGCACTACCTCCCAGCAATTTCTTCAACTCATTAAGTCCCAGCATATCATACTCATTACCCTCAAGGTCATCGATCATTCCCGAAAGCGTTGCTTCGGTTTCGCTGATCTGCTGTTCGACCTCGAAGAAAGTTGTGGCATACTTGTTCTGAAGGGCTTGAATTTTGCTCACCAAGCTGTCGATTACGGTATCAGGCAGTTTGTGAATGCTCTCAATGAGAGGAGCAATCCACTTCTTTTCGAGCAAATCCAAAGCCTGCTCATCGCTCAGACTTTCAATCGTATCCTTTGTTTTTGCCTGCAACGCAGCACCCTTTGCCTTGATCTCCGCCTTGATTTCTTTCTCACTCTTGATCAAAGACTCAACCTTTTCTAAGAGTGTACGAAGCGCAACGCTTTCAGGAGAACGGTCTTTCTTCAGTTCCTTAATCTTTTTGGATACTTCTTTCGGAACGAAAGCATCGCCTTCCTCGGTGAGAACATCGTTGCAGCTCTCTTTATCCTCCTCTGTCATTTCATCAAGGATAGACTCATACTCAGAAGGGATTTCCGCCAAACGGCTTTCCAAACCGTGAAGCTCGTCCGTTTCTGCGGAGAGCAAAGTCGCCTGAACCAAGTCGAACGGGATAATATGACCTACCCAGCCCTCTTGAACTTCCTGATCTTTACCGTCCTTTTTCTTGATGACAAGGTTCGGATCGACCTTCTTTGTTGCAGCAAAGCCTTCGGTTTGCAACATTTCGAGGTCGATGGAAATACCTGTCCAATCGTCGTCAAGAAGCTGGAACGCCGCATATTTGTCGATAAGTGGAATTTCTTTCAATCGCTCGAAAATATCAGCACTCAGCACGGTTTCAGCCTTAGAGATTTCGATGCTTCCCATCCGGTCGATAAGTTCTTCTTTCAGGAATGCCGGGAAAGTGGAAAAGGCGGCGTTAAAAGCTTTCTCAAACCCGACCACATCAGGGTGGCTCTTGATGGCACTCTTAATATCAGGGGTAGACACATTCACATAAGGAATGCCACTCTCAGTAAATAACGCCTTTTTCAGCGCAGGGAACGCCGTCCAGAATTCGCTCATCTCGTCAATTTCTGCTGTCGGGATACCGCCAAACATAGACGCATAGACATCCCAATGCTCGGCAGCTTCAGAGGAATCAACATAGCGAGGAATGTTCAAGTTATAATCATTGCTGCGAATTTCTTCACGACTGACGACTCGTGAAAACTTCGGTATGTTTTCACGCTTAATAAAGGTATCTGCTATGCGTTTAATGTCAGACGCACGGAGCTTGTTATTTTTACCCTCTTTGATAAAGCCCTTGGATGCATCGATGATAAGGACATCGGTATTCTCACGCTTTTGGCGCAGCACCATAATGATGGTGGGAATTCCTGTCCCGAAGAAGATATTTGCAGGCAGCCCGATAATGGCGTCGATATGGTTATTCTCAATCAGGTTCTTTCTGATTTCACCTTCCTCACCGCCACGGAACAGTACGCCGTGGGGAAGAACGATTGTCATAATGCCGTCCGGCTTGATATGGAACAGATCGTGCAAGAGGAAAGCATAGTCGGCTTTTCCTTTGGGAGCAAGTCCAAAACGAGCATAACGAGGATCTCCCTCTTTATTGGACGGGTCCCAAGCCTGCGAATACGGCGGATTGGACACGACCGCATCCACATAGAGAGGATTATAGGTATTCACCGGATCATTTTCGTCAAAGTACGGCCAATCCTCCTCAAGAGTATCGCCGTTACGAGTGACGATATTATCCGGTTTGATGCCACGCATAACCAAATTCATCCGGGTCAGGTTGTAGGTGTTCTCCTTCAATTCCTGAGCGAAGTATTTGATGTTGTTGTCATCGGTCATATACTTAGCAACGCTCTGACCGATATTGATAAGCAACGATCCCGAACCGCTTGTCGGGTCGTAAATTTTGATTTCGCTTTTGCCCTTCAAGTGGCTTGCAACGATTTCAGACATCAGCAGAGATACCTCGTGCGGGGTGTAGAACTCACCTGCTTTCTTTCCAGCATTTGCTGCAAAGTTACTGATAAGATATTCGTAGATAAAGCCGAGAACATCGTAGTCCTGCTTGCCGTCCATAGGAATATCCTTTATCAGCGTCAGAAGCCCGCTGATTGCTTTTGTTTGTGAACCGGAGCTATCGCCAAGTTTGGAAAGACCCGTTTGCAAAGTGTCAAATACTTTATCAAACACCTTCTTGTGCGTGTTGGAAATCAGCCGGCTGAACGCAGAGAGTGCATCACGGACATTTGAAACATCAAAGTCCTTCCCCATAGAGAGCCAAGTAGAAAAGAGGTCTTTATAGGCAATAAAGTAGCCAATATTCTCTTGAACCCACTTAACCGTTTCATCATCTTCTTCTGATACGGTTTTCAGAAGTTCGTCGTCATAGTCATTTTCCTTCAAGAATTTGACTTCTTTATCAGATAGATACTTGTAAAAGATAAAGCCAAGTATGTAATCCTTATATTCATTCGCTTCGATTTTGGAGCGCATTTGATTTGCGGAAGCCCATATTTTCTGAGCGAGCTGTTGCTTATTCATCCTGTGAACCCATCCTTTTTCATTTTCTAAGGGAGATATACTACTCCACTGTTATGATACAACAATTAGTGTCCCATAAAACGGACTCACTTCTCGTCGGGAACAAACTCCATAATGTCATCGGTCGTGCAATTCAAAGCTGAGCAGATTTTCCCCAACACTTCAGTGCTTACATTTTCATCACGACTGAGCTTATTGATTGCGTATTTAGTGAGTCCAGCAGCTTCCTGCAAATCTCTTTTCTTCATATCTCGATCAAGCAGAATGTGCCAAAGTTTTTTATAGCTTACAGCCATCGTATCATTCCTTTCTCTCAACCTGCGAGTAAGTGCTAAAACACAACTTATATTATAGCACATAATCCCGAATTATCAACCATAAATCCCGATATTTCAGACTTAGTTCCTGATTTTCATACCTACTCAAACTCTCCTGCAACCGAATAGCTTGGGAACAGCGTAAGTTTGAAGAAATCGCTGTGCGATCATCGGTAATATGCTCCGATGATACCCTTCCAAGAGTTGAATATGAGGATATAGTGTCAGGGACAGGTCGGCTCAACAAAGACATCTACGCCAAGCAAAGTATCAAATCAGGCATCGCATTTCATCAAGGTGATGTCCTTTACGGAAAACTCCGCCCGTACTTGCAAAACTGGCTTTTGCCCACATTTGATGGGCTTGCTGTGGGCGATTTTTGGGTATTACAGCCTCAAAATGCTGATAGCAGCTTTCTATATCGATTGATTCAGAGCCGGCAATTCGATGAAGTAGCTAATCAATCGACCGGGACGAAAATGCCGAGGGCAGATTGGAAATTGGTGTCCAAAACTGTGTTCTCCATCCCGTCAAACATTAGTGAGCAGGCTGCTATTGGTACATACTTTACAGCACTCGATAGCCTTATCACCCTTCATCAGCGTGAGTGCATTTCTTTTACCGCAAGGGCGGGCAGGCGTATCCTGACCGCAAATAAAAAGCGAAATACTTCTTCTTGGGAACAGCGTAAGGTTGGGGATTTGCTCATAGAGCGTAATCAACAAGCACCAATGAGCGACGAATATCCCCTTATGGCATTCATAGCAAATGAAGGTGTTGCCCCTAAAGGTGAGCGTTATGACCGAAGCGCCTTAGTTACGGACACGGTAAACAAGCTATATAAGAAAACAGAGAAAGGCGATTTCATATATAGCTCCAACAACCTTGAAACCGGCTCAATAGGTCTGAATAAGTACGGAAAAGCCTGCATTTCACCGGTATATAGCATTTTTGAGCCTACTGGCATTGCTGACTCTGATTTTTTAGGAAGAAGATTGGTCAGAAAAGACTTTATAAATGCTATGGTCAAATGGCGTCAGGGTGTCATCTATGGACAATGGAGAATACACGAGTCCGATTTTCTGAAAATTGAAATAACTGTACCTTCAGTCGAGGAACAACGGAAGATCGGTGCTTATTTAGACCAGCTCGACAACCTTATCACCCTTCATCAACGACAGCCTTTTTTGCATTCAACCCCAGAAATTTCTCTGACTGTCCAACTGATCCATCCTTTTTATACATCCTCTTGGGAACAGCGTAAGTTGGGAGATATTGCTGACATTGTGGGTGGTGGAACCCCAAGTACAGGAAATCAGAGCTATTGGGACGGTGATATTGATTGGTATGCACCTGCTGAAATTGCGGATCAAATCTATGCAAATTCGAGTCAGAAAAAGATAACCGGCTTGGGTTATGAGAATAGTTCAGCCAAAATGCTTCCTCCCGGTACAGTCCTGTTTACATCTCGTGCAGGGATCGGGAAAACAGCTATTTTAACCCGAAAAGGCTGTACTAATCAGGGATTTCAGTCCATTGTCCCACATCGTGGAGAGCTTGACTCTTACTTCATTTTTTCTCGAACCGAAGAATTAAAACGATATGGAGAGCTTGTTGGGGCAGGATCAACTTTCGTCGAGGTTTCGGGAAAGCAAATGGCTGTAATGGAGCTGATGATGCCGCCAACGATGCGAGAACAACAGACTATTGGAGGTTTCTTTCAGCAGCTCGACCACCTTATCACCCTTCATCAGCGTAAAGGAAAAGCAGCCGTCACCGGCTGCTCCAATGATGCAAATAACTCAAAAGGTGTTTATTGTAAAGCACGGGATTTCGGATACAAATGTTGCAAAAAAGTCGAATCCCCATAGATTCGATGCCTAATTGCGGTGTTCATCTTCTGTGTATAGGTTTATGATTGTTTTTCCGTGCGCTTTTGCATAGTCAAAGGCAAGCCCGGTGCCGCTTTTGGGCTGATAGCTTGTTATTGCTTTTTTCGACTCTTTTCGACTCGCCGGAAGGTATTCGTTATTATAGTAAAAGACGCAAAAGTCACTTGCCCGAATCATAGCTTGATTGCGTTCCACATAAGCAGATTTCCCGGCAGCAGCAACTCCGTCAGGGCAAATACTGTCCTCGTATCCATCTAATAGGAACTGCATCGTATAAGCGTCTGCATCAGGATAATCCGTCCGATAGTGTATTCTGCGAATTTGGGGGTAAACTTCTCTTAGTTCTGAAACCACCTTGTAGCAGAGGGTATTAAATTCGGAATGATCTCCAAACAGAAAGGTTGCTACGCCCTGCTCAAGCAGATAGCAAATATTGTCCCGCAATCGACTTGCAAGCTCCTTCTTATGCTTAATTTTCCTATGCCCGATAAAACAACAGGTCATACAAACACCACCAAGAATAACAGTAGAGCAAATGAGCATATCATTGTTCATCTGCACTTATTATTATATTTTTGCTCTATATATAAGTCAATAGCTTCACATCGAGAACAGAAAGCAAGCGAAGAATAACATATAATTATTATGGATTCGAGGTGGAGCAAATGAGCAGAGAAATTGACTTCAAAAATAGAGATAGATTTATTCAACTGGGAATCACAATTTCAGTTCTTCGTAAAATGCGAGGAATGTCGCAGGAGCAGCTTGCGGCAGAGGCAATGATGAGCCGTTCGCATCTTAGCGCAATCGAAGCGCCGAATATCGTCAGACCCTTTTCCGTAGAGGTTCTATTTAACATCGCTGACGCACTGAAGGTTGAACCGGGTGATTTGCTGAATACCTCAATTATCCCGGATCAAATTCTAAACAAAAAAGAAAAATAGGTGGCTATGGGACAATAAAGCCCATAGCCACCTATTTTAATATTGCGGTACCCCATATCCGAGGATTTCGTAGTGACCTACGCTGTACTGGTTTACCCGACAGCTATCACCGGAGTTTCCCTCAACGGTATAAACGATACCGTTTTCGACTTTTTGAACAATACCGGTGTGGTCGGATTGTCCGTCCTGCGGACCCGATGAACCCTTGTTATCCCAATCAAAGAAAATAATCATTCCGGGGACAGGCTCGGCAGAACCGTCGATCCACTGTCCTCGATCTTTGAACCACTGGACGCCGTTCACGCAACCCGCATATTTCGGCACAACCCCGGTGTCGATATAGCCGCACTGATCGGCGCACCAGCTTACAAAACAAGCACACCATTCCACACGGCTTCCGAAGCCGTACCAAGACCAGTACGGTTCGCCGCCTACATTGCCCACCTGCGAAAGCGCCACGGTGACGATCTGATCGTCACTGTATCGGATACCGTAAAGCACCGCCGCCCAAATGGAATTGTTCTCATCCTTGAGTAGCTCGGCAAGGTATTCCCGCTGTTCTGCGTCAAAGCCGTATAGGTCAGCCATCTCATCCACCGTCAAATGAGAAACGGTAATATAAAGCGTTGTTTTTGTGACTGTCGTTTCCGTCTGAACGATGTTGCCGTTTCCGTCGTCCGTTTCGGTTATTTCCGTTTCTGAGTGGCTTTCACTGCGGGAGGATATGGAGTTCATCTCCCAAAAAATGTCCGAGAGAATCTGCTTCTTGCTCTCGTCCATCGTGGCGACCTCCTGCGGATTATCCTTGTCGGTATTCGTCTTGACTGCATAGACCGCAAGCACATCCTTCCACACGGCTCGACCGCCGCTGATCTCCATATTATCATAGGCTACCGAGTTTTTCTCCGCTTCCATCTTGGCATTGTAATCAGCGTTGATTTCCTGCACGGCAGTCTGCATCGACATTCCCGTGCCGGAATCCTCGCCGGAAAAGAATATCCCGAAAACCGAGCCGCAGATCAGAGCAATCAGGCAAATCACGACAATGACCGCAACGGCAACCCAGCCGCCTGCGGCGATAGCAGCGACCAGTGCTTTTGTCGCCGCTATGATCGCTTTGACTGCGGCAATCGTTGCTTTTACGGCAGCTTTTACACCGGCAACTGTTGCCTTGGCTGCGGCTTTGGCGGCTTGTGCAGCTTTTTGCGATGCTTTCACCGTAGCCTGTGCGGTTTTCTGCGCCGTCTTTGCCGCCTGCTGCGTGGTCTTGATTGCCGTTTTCGTGGTCTTGACCGACCTCTGTGCGGCTTTGGCTGCACCTTTCCCGGCAGTCTTGATGGTTTTCTTACCGGCAGAACCGGCAGACTGTTTGATCGTCTTTTCCGTTTGCTCGACCGCCTTGATGGTCTTATTCCCGGAGATGCGGACAGTCTGCCTTTTCATTGACTCAGCCGCCCGCTTTTCCCGGAACCTCTGAACACCGTCCTTTGCTTTGGACACATTCCGTTTCGTTTCTTCCAGCCCCTTGCGCCCCTGCTTATCAAACTGGTGCGCCGCTTCGTGCGTGATACGGTCAACGCCGCCTTCCACTCGGTCGGAGGCGTACTCCTCGGCATTATGCTCATCCGGGTGCGTTGTGTGTTCTGCCTTTTCCTTCGCCTGCACATAGGCGGAGCGCATACGGTCTGCGGCGATTGCCGCTTTGTCGATCTTCTTGATTGTGCCTTTCACGACATCTCTCGTTTTAATATCAGCCATTGAACCCTCCTTTCCGGGGCGTACCCAAACGCCCCTAAATTAAAAACGAGGGGTAAAGGTATAAACACCTTACCCCTCAAAGTGCGGGAGCTGAAAAGTCTTGATATTGCTGGCTTTTTCAGCGCCTATTTTTCGACTCTGCCCGTTTTCTTCTTGCGTACTCTGCCTGCTGAGCTTTGTAAGCTCTTTGAGCGCACTTCTCGCAATATTTCTTTCGGTTGCCCTTCTTGATGATCGGCGCACCGCAGGACACGCACTTTTCAAAGCGTGTGCCGAGAATAGCCGCCTCCAACAAAGGCTCTGCCGGTAAGACGGCACTGCGGAAATACTTACAGAGCAGTGAGTATGCGATGCTTTGCACACAGGCGCAGGGTTCTCCGTCATCCAGCGCAAGGCAGTTGCCGTTGTCATAATTGGCACAAAGGCGCTTAATTAGGGCGTTCGCCCTCTGCCGTTGCTTCGGCGTGAGTCTTGGCAGCATCCGCACCACCGTCCTCCGTTATGCGCTTCGCCACGACCACAAGACGGCTGTTGTTGCGGCTGTACTCACAGGTAGACAGCGTAATGAGCTTATCGCCGTATTCGGCGGTCACGCCGGTATCATAGAAAGACAGCTCCTTACACTTGGCAATAAAGTCGTCAAACTCATTGGTGCTCTCTGCGTCTATAAAGCGATAAAACTTGAATGCTTCGGGACTGTCGGTGTAGACCACCGTGCGGAATACGGCAACGATCTCATACTCCTGCTTATCCGTCAGTGTGTTGAAGGTAATCATCCGATGCTCGCTCCAAAAGTCTTTGCTCTTGAACTTTTCAAGGTAGGCAAACATCGAACCGTTGGACATATGGTGTCCATAGATAACAAGATTGTCGGACGGCTCCTGCACATCGCAATCCTCCTGCACATAGGGACAGCCATAGTCGGAGTATTCCTTATCAAAGCCGTGCTTTAGATAGAAATTCGGCTCATTCACCGACTGCATCACGGGATAATTGATGTTGGTATCTGCAATGCTGATCCAGCCCACCAAATCGCCGTTCTGATGATAAAGCTCTGCAAGCTCCGGCAGAAGCATCTTTTCCTCGGAGTATGGAATCTGCTCCGCCGGTTCCGTTGCAGCATCCGTCTGTGCCGTAGCATTCACAAGGTTAGCCAGCTCGCCATAAAGCTCGGCTTGCTTATTCGCCTCCTTGTAGTGATTGATAATAAAAAAGGTGCTCGTGCCGAGGACGGCTACAAACACCGCAATAAGAATCATACAGATTTTCTTTTTCATTGAATTTCCTTTCTTGACGCCAAAGGCGAGGGTTAAGCACCCTCGCCCGGTTTGGTGGTCATCAGCTTATAGAGCTTCGTGTTCTTGGGGAATTTATTGGCAAACGGTACAAGGCTGGAGCCGACCTTGATCAGTCCGTGACCGGCATCCACATTGGTGATATAGGAAAGCTGGGTGTCCGAGATGTTCAGCAGCTTCGCAAGTTCCAATCTGTCTGTGGATGCCTGATTGAGCATAACAATGAACTCGGAGTTTGCCAGCATCGTTCTTGCCGTGTGGGACTGAAGCAGGTCGTCCACATTCTGCGTGATGCCCGTGGCATAAGCGCCGTACTTTCGTACACGCTTCCAAAGGGTGAACAGGAAGTTTGCACTGTACTCGTGCTGGAACAGAAGGTAGATTTCATCGATGAAGATGAAGGTGTTCTTGCCCTTAGCTCGGTTCTGCGTAATACGGTTCAGGATAGAGTCGAGGACGACCAGCATACCGATGGGCATAAGCTGCTTGCCGAGGTCAAGGATGTCATAGCAGATCAGGCGGTTATCCGTGTCCACATTGGTTTTCTTGGCAAAGGTGTTCAGAGAACCGTTGGTAAACAGCTCGATGGCAAGAGCAATCTCCTGCGCTTCGGGTTCAGATTGCTTCAAAAGCTCTGCTCTGAAATCCTGCAAGGTCGGCACTTCGCCGGTATAGTTGTTCTGCTGATAGGTGCGGTAGACGCTTGCCGTACAGCGGTCAATGATGGACTTCTGCACTGCACCGAGGTTGTTGCCACCGATAAGCTGTTCGCACAGGGACATAATGAACTCGGATTTCAGAATGACGGGGTTTGCGCCATCGCCGTACTCCCGGTTCATATCCATCGCATTGATGTGGGTGGGAGAAGTGGCAGAGATGTTGATGATCTCGCCGCCCAGCGCCCGCACAAGGGGCGAATACTCTCGCTCCGGGTCAATGATAATAATGTCTGCGTTGCCGGCAAGCACCTGATTGATGACCTCGCCTTTTGCGGTAAAGGACTTACCACCGCCCGAAACGCCGAGAATAAACTCGTTGCCATTCAAGAGTTGCCGACGGTCTGCGATAATCATATTCTTGGAGATGACATTCTGACCGTAGTAAACGCCGTTGGTATGGCAAATGTCCTGCACCCGGAATGGAATAAAGACCGCAAGGCTCTCCGTTGTCAGTGTGCGGAACGATTCGATCTTGCGAACACCGAAGGGCATCGCCGTATTCAGTCCGTCAAGCTGCTGGAACTTGAGAATACCGAACTGGCAAAGGTGCTTTCTCGCTGTGGTAAGCAGAGCTTCTGTGTCATTGTCAAGCTGCTCCTTGGTGTCCGCTGTGTGAACCATCGTCAGAACGGCAAACATCATTCGCTGGTCACGGGTCGTCAGGTCGTCAAGGAACTCCTTCATTTCCTTGCGCTGTTGTTCAATGTCGTAGGGAAGCTGTGCGGAGAAGTTGTTGTTGGCATTCTGCCTACGCTGCCAGTTGGTCGCATTGGTTTCAACACCGAGCAGACGACTTTCGGCTTCCCGAACGGCTTCATCCGTGGGTACGGGGATAACATCAATGGACATCATCAGATTGCGGTTGAGGTCGGTCATTTCCGCAACCATACTGTCCTTGATATAAGAAGCGTATTCTCGCAGAAACAGCACTCTGCCGTAACGCTCACCGATCTTGAAATAGTCGCCCGTGAACTCCATCGAATCAGGGCAGATGAAATCCTTGAAGTCGTGACCCTTTCTGCGGGTTTCCTTGATGTCGAAGCGGAACTCCGTTTCTTCACCGGCACGGTAAAAGTCGTGGAAAATGCGGAGCCGTTCATCCGGCTCCAGCTCCACGCACTTACTGCCGAGCCGTCCGAAGTGGGCGATCAGGTCAGCTCCCACACGGGCAAAGTAGTTTCTCGCTTCCTCAACATTCTTCTTGCACACCGAAATGGTGATGTACTTCTCCTGAATGATAGAGTTTGCGCCGGTTGCTTTATCAAGGAGCATCCGATTGTACTCCTCACGGAACTCGTCAAGCGCATCGCCCTTCAGGGGGAGAAGAATGGTTTTCTCAAAGTTTGCACGGTTCAAACGGCGGTTGTTAATGGTGATCTTGGTGGTTGCGCCGCTGTCAAGGCTGTTGAGCAGCTCCGAATATTCAAGGAACATAGCTTCCTTATCCTCACGACTGGCGACAGCATAGTTGATGTCGCTGAACTTATAGGTCTTGGAGAACTTATCTCTGCCCACCTGAAAAATACCGTCGTCGTAAATCGCCTTGATGGGGATCACATCCTGAACGCCCCTCGGCACAACAAATCGTTCTTTATCCTGCTTGAGCAGGTTGCGAAGCGTTTTAATCATTGGCTTTTGATACCTCCTTCTGCTTGTGTTCCATTCCCGGCTTCATCATCTCGTAGTAGGTGTTGGTAGAACGGAAGGTCAGTTTCTTCGGCATCAGAAACTCGGATTTGAACCAAGCCCATACGAACTTTTCCGCCGTCATTCCGTTGTACTTAATGAAGCCGAGAGCCGCAAAGGGTGCGGCTCCCAAAATGCACATCCACGATACGGTTTCCGTGC
>OLGJ01000775.1_pt1 | contig 17269 bp, 19 predicted proteins | sample 1605431 | NCBI WGS metagenome assembly OLGJ01 (sample SAMEA3888920, study PRJEB22519) | human gut metagenome | biome: human gut; feature: human-associated habitat; material: faeces | place: Denmark | collected 2009
CCGCTTGATTTCTAATTATGGCGAATTCGCCATAATTAGAAATCAAGCGGGATTGAATCGCTTTTAAATAAGTGTTAAGGATTTTGAGAAGGTTTATATAATCCTTCTTTTAAACCCCTCGAATTCGAGGGGTTTAAAAAAAGCAGGTCTTAATGCTTTTACTCTTTCTCCTCACTAGTGCCCGGATAAAATCTCAGAAGAGGTATCCCTCTATATATTGAGACTCCGGACAGTAGTGAAGTAATAGTATTATCAGATTATTTGTTTATCTTTATATCATCAAAAAGTTGGAAAAGTGTAAGAAAGTGCCTGAAAATGGATTGGAAAAATGTATAAAATAGGCTGTTTTTGCCTTGGAAAAATGTAATTAAGTGATATACAACTACATTCGTTGCCATAATGTTGCTTACATATATAAAAGGGGTAAATAACCCAAAAGCAACATGAGTTACAAAATAAAAAGTTAGTATTATGGCAACAGTAAAAGTAAAATTCAGAGCATCCTCGGTGCCAGGAAAGGAAGGCACATTGTATTATCACCTCATTCACCAGCGCTGCCTGCGCTGGATCAGCACCGACTATCATGTCTTTCCGGACGAGTGGAACGACAAGAAGTCGGTTATCATTGTTTCTAACCGCAACAGCAGACAGGCACATCTGCAGCTCATCCAGTCACAGATAGATTGGGAGATGAAGCAGATGCAGCGTATCATCCGTGATAAGGATGCCGAGGGCATCCCTTATACCATTGATGACATAGACAAAGAGATACAGCAGCTATCACCCTGCCAGAGCGTTTTTGCTTTCTTCCGCCAACAGATAGCCAAGAAGGAGCAGATGCAGTGCATTGGCACCAGGAGCAACTATGTCAGTGCTGCCAACAGATTTATGGAGTTTCGTCATCACGAAGACCTCACCTTCTCTCAGATGACCAGCGAGATGATGGAAATGTATCAGGCATGGCTGTTCAACAGAGGTGTCGGACAAAACACCGTGTCCTTCTATCTGCGAACCCTGCGCACCATTTACAATAAAGCAGTGGAAACAGGCCATGCGCCAGCCAAGGATATCTTTGCTCACGTGCAGACCGCTAACGTGAGAACTGCCAAACGAGCCATCTCTGTAAAGGATATTCGCAAGATAGAAAACCTGGACTTGCCAACAGGTTCCTCCCTTGACAAGGCACGAGACCTGTTCCTGCTCAGCTTCTATCTCCGAGGCATGGCATTCGTAGATATGGCGTTCCTGAAGAAGACAGACTTGAAATGTAGTATGGTGAGCTACAACCGTCGCAAAACCCACCAGAACCTCAATATCGAGTGGATGAAACCAATGCAAGCCATCATCGACAAATACGACGAACAAACGAAGAACTCCCCTTACCTGCTACCCATCTTGACAGGCAAGGAATCCTCTCCATACACGGCATACCGCAAGGTGGAGCACAACACCAACTACAACTTGAAGAAAATCGGTGAGATGGTAGGCTTGAAGATACCGCTCACTACCTATGTGGCACGCCACACATGGGCAAGTGTAGCCTTGCACATGAACATCCCAATAGCCACCATCAGCCAGGGCATGGGCCACAATTCCTATAAGACCACACAGATTTACTTGCAGTCATTAGACGTAGCAACCATCAATGAAGCCAACAAGCGGATTATAAAAACGATCTCAAAAGAGTTGTAAACAAATCGTTATGTTTACCCCATTTCGGATTGATGGGGTAAAATTTTTAGCAAACTTCGCCCTTTCTTCTTAGAAGAGAGTAATTTGGTTACAAAAGTACGAAAAATAGTTGGATTACGTGTCTATTTTTTATATTTTCTGTGTCCTTCCCCAAAATTTAACACAAATGTTTAGCAAATCTGCCTAGGTGATTCCTATAAATGGCAGATTTGCACTTATTTCGGCAGTTGTTGCCCTTTTCTAAGAAGAAAGCGCAAATGATGTAAAATAAAGCTACATGTGTAGAGGCTGTATGGCTAATACTCATTATACTAAGATTATGCATAATCATAAGAAATGGACCAGGCTTCCACAACCATCATGTATGGTTGCAGCTGAGGACATAAAGTAGAACGAGAATATGACGCAGGATTGCTTGAATTCATCTTCTACAGCCGACGTAAGTAAACGCTTACCAAAGGGCATCCACGTTATCGGGGCTGAAAGACTTTCGGATCCGAGTGTAGAAGGAATATCCCGACGTAAACAGATCAGAAAGAAAGAAGACCCTTCCACCAACCCCACTTCATGGAGTTATATTTTTATTCTTCACATGGCAGCTAAAGGGATGGAGAAATGGCTTGAAAAATTTAATGCTGACGAGAAAAATACCAAACAACCTTATTTCATTCATAAAACCCTTCGTTATTCCTACAAGGATGAAGAAAAGCAACAAGGAGTGAAAAAGACTTTGGAGCAATCTGTCAGCGGACTTGTCTTCTTGCAAGGTACCGTGAAAGACCTACAGGAATTTCTTGCAGATTATTTTCCCCAATATCATTTAGTCAAAGACCGCAGTTTAGGACGACCTGCATCCATCAAAGACTCCATCATGCAACCCTTTATGAATGTGATGAAGACCCATCCGGAGCAGGTTACATTCCTTCGTGATGATTTTGAGAAGTTTGCCAAAGACCATGTGAAGTTGCGTGTCCTTACAGGACCATTCAAAGACTATGAAGGCTACATTGTCCGCATAGACCGTGACCGCCAGCTCGTCTTCGACTTCGGTGGACGAGCTGTAGCTATCCGTGGCGTGCATAAGGAAGACTTCGAAGTTGTAGAAGAGTAGTTGTAAAAACTCCCCCCAAAAATTTGGTAGTTTCACAGAAAACCCTTATATTTGCACTGAATTAAAAAAATAGGAGGTTTTATGGAAATATTGAATAAAGAATTTTGGGAGAAGCGTGATGCTGCGATGAAAAGATTCATGGCATCAAAGGAAAGAAAAAGAAAGCGTATGGCAGAGTTAGAGCAGATGCTCCGTCAGGATTATTTAGCTCGTACAGGAGAAGAGCCAAAGTTTGTAAATGTTTGGTGACATGAAACAGCTTTCTTTGAAAAGAATCAACGCCTCTTCACCGTATGATGTTATGATGGTAAATCCAAATACTTACTAGAAAGCAAGCTATGCGAAATCGCCTGTTTGATTCTTGGTTTGCTTATGCTAATGACAAAGAACAATATGTTATTATGGTTGCTAATATCCAAGACTTAGAAGGAGTAGATAATTACGCAGCAATGATTCTAAGAAAAGATAATCCGCATTTTGTAGATTACGTGTCAGAATTCAACAATACTGTTAATATGTTTATGTTGAAACCCGAACATTAGCAAGGCGGTCCCATCCCGCACAACCATGGCGAGGGCTTTGATGCCCCGCCAACCTTATAGCGTAGCGGTTCTGACCCAACAGGCGCAAATTTTGCGACAATTGAAAATAGTAAAAATCCAACTGTCGCAAAATTTGCGATAGTTCAAAAAGAAGGTGGACGTTTGGTTACTAGACAAGTTTATTATAGATGATAGCCTCTATCATTGTGGTCATTCATTAAATGCCAATGGCGGTCATAAGATTTCCGCCATAACCCTGATGGGTACCTCTCTTGAGGTAATCCTCTCAAAAGTAGTATAAAAACAATATTCCTCATTCGAGCGACGACAAGTGCAGAGCGATACTGCAATGGGGAACCAAATATAACATTTTTCAAAAAACTGATAGGTGTAACTAGTTGTAAAATAGTGAGGACACTTTATTGGTGACATACTAATTGTATTCTATTATGAGTTTAATAGATGAAATAAATGCTAAGAGCAAGGAAGTATCGACTGATAAATACTCTATGTCTATAGGCGAGATTATCAGCATGTATAGTGAGGGTGATTTAGACATTCATCCAGAATTCCAACGATTCTATAGATGGACTATATCTCAAAAAACAAGATTGATAGAATCTTTTTTGTTAAACATACCTGTACCTTCAATTTTCGTTTCACAAAGGGAGGATGGTGTTTGGGATGTCGTAGATGGTCTGCAACGCCTTTCAACCATATTTCAGTTTGTGGGAATTTACAGGGATGCCGATGAACAAATATTGCCGCCTCTTAAATTAGAAGGAACGGATATGCTTCCTAGTTTAGAAGGTAAATATTATGATAAGAAAGACGATGAAGAGAATTCTTTTCCTCCAGAAGTTCGTCGGTACCTAAAACGTACGAAAATTGATTTTGTCATTATCAAAAAGGAAAGTGATGAGACGAGTAAGTATGAAATCTTTCAACGCCTGAACACTGGTGGTACAAGTCTGAGTGATCAGGAGGTAAGAAATTGTTTAATGGTGATGGAAAACTCTAATAAGTTCAACATATTGCAAAACTTATCAACAGATACTCACTTTATCAATACTTTGCGGTTGTCTGACAAAAACTTTGAAGAGAGGTACGATTTAGAACTTGTGACAAGATTTGTATGTTTACGAACCGAAAATATAGCTAATTTAAAGGGGGTAAGCGATTTCGGACATTATCTAGATAAAAGAATCATAGCCATATTCCGCTCTGAAGAATTTGACTGGGATAAGGAAATTGAAATTTTCAAGAAAACATTTCAAATGATAGATGAATGTATGGGTGATTCGGCATTTCTAAAATATGATGTGGAGAAGGAAAAGTTTACCGGTCGCTTCTATACATCTGCTTTTGAATTCGTAGCTATTGGCTTGGGCAGAAAAGAAGGCGTGTTGCCTTTGAACTTTAATCTAAAGGAACAGGTTATTGAGTTGTGGAAAGATATAGCTGAACAAAATGTATCTTGGAAAGGCTTCAATGCGGCAGGTAGATTGGGTCAAACTTTAAAACTTGTAGATAAACTTTATTCCGATGAATAAGATTAAAACAGCAGAAGCTTTGGCGGATTTCTTGAATGAGCGTTTGGTTGCACGGAAACTAGAAATAATTTATCTGAAAAACTGTTTGGATGATAAGGCAAAGAAACACTCAAAAGAAACTTTAGTCCTTTCCAAGGCTTTGATAGTAATATCTTATTCTCATTGGGAAGGGTATGTCAAAGAAGCTGTTAAGGCTTATTTGAACTATTTGAATTCAAAAGGATTACAGCATAGAGAGTTGTCAACTTCATTATTTGCAGCCTATATACATACATCTCTTTTCCAAAAGGCATTAAATCCTGTAGATGCTATTGATAAGATAGAATCTTTGATTTCAGAAACTCATGGTAGTGTTAGGTTTAATTCTGATTACATCGCTGATACAGAGAGTAATCTAAAGATGGATATTCTCCTCAAAATAATGAAGCGGATAGGGATGGCTACTCAACCTTGGGAAGAGTATAGGGCTTATTTGGATTCAGTCATATTAAAACATCGCAATGATTTCGCTCATGGCGATAATGGGTATGTAGATATAGATACAGCAAAAAATGTTGCAGACAAAGTTATCGAGATGTTGCAAAAGTTTGAAACAGAAATTATGAATATTGTAGAATTGAAGTCTTATCATATTTAAAAATACGTTATGAGGTTAATAGTTAAATATTATGTGAAGTTAATGAGTCAAATCTGGAATTTCATGAGTATGGAATACGTTGGGTTGGCTATTGGTGTTATATCTGTAGCACTTTCTTGCATTTGTTTAGGGATGACAAGTAACTTATTTCTCTTTTTTACTCAATTGTTTGTTGGATTAGTTTTGACAATTCAATCTTTCGTTGCTGCTAGAAATACGAAATGCCAAATTCTGAAAATCAACAAGAAGATTGATGAATTGCGTGTAAGTTATATAGATTCCCCAGAATACCTTTATGCTATGGTTGATGCAGAAGATCACGTGATTTTCTGTGTCAGAAGAGATGGAACAATAGATTGGGCGTTAGGTGTACCACAGCCTATTCGTAAAGAAATTGAGAGACTTGAAAAGAAAATTGATGAACAAAAATAATCAACGATGATACAACCAAATATTTCTGTAGTGACGGTATGTTATAATGCCGTCAACGACATAGAAGAAACAAATCTCTCTGTCATAAATCTGGCGAGACCTTTGATGGTCCGCCAACCTTAGAGCGTAGCGGTTCCGAGCACCAGAGGGCGGTTACATCCCCGCTTCCTGAGGAAGAGGGGCTTGGGGAGAAAGTGGAGCTCTCCTTGCAGGAGAGACGGAGAGGTAGAAAAAAGCCTTTTTTAATGGTAAGGAAGGTTTCTGTCCCCTGTAAGGGGAACCGAAAGGGTCGCAAAGACTATTGAAGGTCGGTTTTCGAAAATCTTATCATGCCCCTAATCCCATGTAATTATAACTCGAACAAAAAGGTGAATGTCAAGGCTGCCTATAGGCAGCTCTGGCAATACCAATTAATAACATGTTTTAAAAAAAAATGTTGGATGTGCTAACTGCTGAAAATCAGTAGTTACGTTCTAACGGTGATTTACACCAGTCTCAACTTCTATTTGGATATGGCAAACAAAGGCATCAAAGTCTCATCAGCCAAGCAACTCCGAATGATGTCCGCCTTAGGTCAATTCTTAGGGGGAAAAGAACTTTGATATCTTGAAAGCCATGTCGTCTATTAGATTTATATTGTTTTACTTATTGCTTAAATTAAACCGTTATGAATAGCAAATCACAAGAAAAATTTGATTTGTGGATGTCATGTGATCCTGAATCATTTCACCAGTTGGACATGTTTCGAATGTTTGATTTCGCTAATAGTTTGTATGAAGCTAACGAAAAGGTAAGTAGTGAACAAATCTATGAGCGATTCAAGCAACGTTATCCTAATTATTTAGATGGCGAGGCTATAAAGTTGTCTGAAAAATGGGAAAATCAGATTAATCTTATACATTGGTTTTTGGATTGGCAAAATGATAAATAATTTATTTGTAAATTCTGATTATCCAAAAACTCATTGTGTAATAAATAAAGCGAATTATGAAAGAGAATTTAATAATCAAGAAATATAGAGGAAGTATATTTCTTTCACAAGATATTGCCTCTGATAAGGAATTGATAAAAGAACTATCGGAATTGTTAGGTATAAGTCAAGCAACAATAGTAGAAAAAACTCCTCAAGATCCGACAGGAAAAGATGTGATAGCTCAGAAAGAGTGGAATTATATAAGTCCTGATAATTGTCTACAAATTAATTTTCAGGCTCAAAAAATTGATGTTGAACAGAAGATAGCTACAGAATTTTCTATAGAGAGTATTACTTCATTTGCTCATCTATGCGTTAAAATTTTTGTATTTATCTTAAAACTTAGACCTCAGAATATAAGCCGTTTAGCAATTGCCCCTACTCTTAAGTTTACAGGTGATATAAGACAGCTTATATCCAAGGTAAATAGCTTTTATTCAAGGAATGATTTTCTGGGATGCCAAAATGATAAATTGGACTTTTCGCAAGTATATCGTCGTTCGGAATTATTGGCTAGTAAAAAAATAAATATTAATTATTTTTCGAAGTTCTTTATTAATAATGAAATTACGATAGAAGAAGGGAAACTTAAAATTTCAAATGAAGTTCTTTTGAATTTTGATATAAATACTTCGGTTGGGGACGAATATATATTTGCGCAAGAGGATATAAAAGATTTTTTTAAGAAATCTCCTGAATTCTGCAATAACTTTATAAATTATTATTTTGGTGAGTGATATGGCTGATGTCTTTGATAAATATAAAAATGCCCGTTCGCTTCGAGATTATATACACTCTTTAGATTTTGATGAAACTTATGATCAAATAGTGAATTTAGCATATACAACGGACATACAATTTGAAGATGAAAATAAAATCTCAGATATTGTTCATTTATTTAAAGAGTATCATTTTGAAGCGAATGAAGCCACTTCCCTTGTTGTACAGGAACGGATTAATGAGTCATTAGAATCAACTGATTCAAATGATATTGAGAGACAAAATAGAAAGATTTTTGCTCAATTACAAAAATATACACCTACATTTGTGCGAATTTTAAAGCGAACAGATTTTGAAGATGGAATGACGAATTATGTTTCAGATGTTGTTGAAGATTTTATTAAATCGAATTCTTTTGTTACATATTCTTGGTTAGCTACAATATATTCAAGTTACCAAAAAGATGCTGTCGTTTTAGCTGGACTTTTGAGAATTATAGAGTTGACTATACGAAATGAAGATGTTGATATACTTCTTCCAATAGTAAAAGCAGGTTTAGCAGATAAGTCTTCAATGGTTCAAGAAGCTGCTATAATGGTAATTGAACAATGGAGGACAAAAAACTGTTTAGAGGCTTTAGAGACATCGACTTTTCATTCAAAAATGATCGAAGTCTATGCTAATCAAATAATAGAAGAGTTAAAGGAGGAGTTATTATGATATTAATGCGTAAGATTTCAGGAATTTCGAAATGGGATGGTACAAATGAAGTTCATAGATGCGATCAGTTTATATGTGGTGATGCATTAGGTGATTTGAAAACAACTCAAAATGCTCTAAGCGTATGGAAAGCTGATGACGAAACTGATATAGAGGATGCTGTTGTTGCATTAGCATTGAGTAGGGATAAAGTCGATAAGATTTATGGTGTTAATTTAGATTCAGATATTTTGAATGGTAAAGGTATAGTATTTGAAGAAAATCCAGGTGAAGCACCAGGAATGAAAAAAGAAATACTTGACAAACATCGAGATCTTGTTGAACTTGATTATTGGCGTGTTGGATATCTTGCTGAGTATATGACAAATTTAGTGAAAGAAAATGGTCCTCAAATCAGGTTTAGTGCCAAAAATGTACGTAATTTGATGGAAAAGTATAAAGAGGAAGATAAGATAAATCTTGATGAAATGAAACCAAAATTAAAGAAAGACTTAAAGTGGGCTTAGAAGAAAATGGAAGCATGGACAACACCACAAAACATTCTTAGTTTTGTCTTAGTATTAGTTACTTTAGCATATACGATTACTAGTATTCTTACATGGTTAGAAAGCCGAGCTACTCGAATGCAGAAGAATGAGCCTAATATAATCGTTTATTTGCGTAGTAATGTTAGTCATGATACATTGTATGTTTGTGTAAAAAACATAGGAGATGGTTGTGCTAGAAGTGTAAAGGTTATACCAGTTAAAGATTATTCTTTGTTTGGTAGGGATTTGAAATTATGTAATTTCTCTTTGTTTTCTGAAGGAATCAATGTTTTTCCGCCTCAGTTCGAAATGTCATTTCCTTTAGATTCATGGAGTGATATTAATTTAGAAAATGACCCTTTAGTACAATTTACTGTTTGTTATGCAGATTTACAAGGGCATGTAAAACAAAATCATTTTAAACTTCCCTTTAGACAATTAAAAACTCTTTATTCTACTCCACCACCTATGGCAGAAGAGCGTATACCTTATTATTTAAATCAGATTCATAAGGATTTAAAACAGATTAAAGATTCATGCAAATGAGAGTGTTTGTTTTGGAGTTTTTTTATGGAGTTATGATTGTACTTTACGTTAACCTTGCAGCAAGGCGGTCCCATCCCGCACAACATGGCGAAGACCTTTGATGGTCCGCCAACCTTAGAGCGTAGCGGTTCCGAGCACCGAGTAGGGCGGTTTCCTTCTTCTCGCCTGAGGAGAGAAGACCGAGATGAGAGGTGGAGCCTTCCTTAACGGTAAGGAAGGACGGGTAGGTTTTCGAAAAAATAACACAATAATGATGAAAAATTTTAAAGATATAATAGTAGCAGTAGCCGGTACCGGCTACGTCGGTCTGAGTATAGCAACCCTGTTATCTCAGCACCATCATGTAACAGCAGTAGATGTAATCCCAGAGAAGGTGGAGAAACTCAACAATAAGATTTCTCCAATCCAGGACGATTACATCGAAAAGTATTGTTATATCGCCGCAGCTTAGGCAAGGACATCCGATTGTATGAATGCAAGAACTGCGTGGTTCATGCAGCCGATGAAAGTAAAGTAGTAGTTCAAGGCTTGGATGGCTATATCGTTGCCGAGAAGAATGGACAACTGCTTGTTTGCTCTTTGAAAGAAGAACAGAGAATTAAAGAATTTGGAAAGTAATATATGTCAAATCAAACATCAGATAATAATAAACGAATAGCGAAGAATACATTGCTGTTGTATGTGCGAATGCTCTTTACAATGGCTGTAAGTCTTTTTACATCACGAGTAATATTGAATACCCTTGGTGTTGAGGATTATGGTATTAATAATGTGGTTGGAGGAATCGTAACCATGTTCTCTGTACTTAGTGGTTCTCTCTCATCATCTATCAGTCGCTTTATTACTTTCGAATTAGGCAAAGGTAACATAGAAAGGCTAAAGACGATTTTCTCTACAGGTGTGAATATACAGTTAGGAATGTCTGTATTGATAATCATTATTGCCGAAGCCGTTGGTATCTGGTTCTTAAATGCTAAGATGAATATACCAGCTGATAGAATGGTAGCTGCCAATTGGGTATTCCAATGTGCAATACTCACATTTGTGCTCAATCTTTTGAGTGTACCTTACAATGCAGCGATTATTGCTCATGAAAAAATGTCAGCATTTGCTTACATCAGTGTCGTTGAAGTCTCATTGAAATTGATCATTGTTTATATGCTTATGATTTCGCCCTTCGATAGATTGGAAACCTATGCTGTTTTATTACTCTTAGTGGGAGCTGTTATCCGATTCATTTATGGCTATTATTGTAAACGCCATTTTGAAGAATGTACTTATCATTTTGTCTTCGACAAACCGATTTTGAAAGAGATGACAGGATTTGCTGGATGGAATTTCTTGGGTAATGGTGCTTATATGCTTAATACGCAAGGTGTAAATATTCTCATGAACCTGTATTTTGGTGTCGCTGTAAATGCAGCACGAGGCATAGCAACACAAGTTGATGCAGCCTTGAAACAATTTGTTAATAACTTCACCACAGCAGTCAATCCTCAGATTACTAAGTCGTATGCTCAAGGTGATTTGGCTTATATGCATAAGCTTGTATGTCGTAGTGCAAAGTTCTCTGCGTTCTTAATGTTGTTTTTTGCGATACCAATCTTGTTGGAAACGCAGAGTATTCTAACAATATGGCTAAAAACGGTTCCGGAGTATGCTGCGATATTTCTACAATTAATAATTATTTCATCCTTTGTAGATACGGTCCTTGCTAATTCTTTGGTGACTTCGATGTTTGCAACAGGTAATATAAAAAGATACCAAATCATAGTTACAACAATAGGATGTCTAGTGTTTCCATTCTCATGGATTGCATTTCAATTAGGATTCCAACCTGAAATCGCTTATGTTCTATACTTTATCATTTATACAGTCTTACTTGGAGTACGACTATACCTCTTGAAAGATATGGTGAAACTTCCTGTAATGATGTATGTTCGTGAAGTTTTATATCGAGTATTGCCTGTCATGATAATCTGTTTTATTATACCAATGATGATACGTTATTCTATGCAGGAAGGCTGGATGAGATTGATATTGCTTTGTTTGGTTAGTACTATAGTTACGGCTGTCGTAGAATACAGTATAGGCTTAACTAAAAATGAACGTAAGTTCATTGTAGATAAAATAAATAACAAAAATATAAAGGATAAATATCTTAAGATGAAAGAGTTACTAACTAAAATGGGGGGGGTAAAAACCGATAATTTTTACCAATATCCTTGTGCTTTCTGTTTGTGTTATAACAAACAAGTGATAAACAATAAACAGGAGGCATGGCGATGAAGATATACAATTTGAGAATAGAGCGCAAAGAGGGTATGTCATACTTGATTTGCGATATGGAAGCTAAGTTCACAGATGTTAAGACCGTTTGGTATTCTGTTCATCAGGAATATGAAGACTGGTTAAATACTGATGTATATGACTCTTTCTTAATTGCAGCTTTGTACCCTGCAATGTTCTATAAAGAGGATATCATTATTGAAGGTAATGTTTCAGAACGTCTGTTTTTCAATGTAAAGAACTATGTTCAAGACATTATTCGAGCTTTTCATCCAGAGTTCAGAAAGGCAAATGTAAAGGTTCAGGGTTTTTCAAACCCACAGCAAATAGCAAAAAATGTGGGTACGGGATTCTCTGCAGGAGTAGATTCCTTCTCTACCATTTATGACCATTTAGAAAGGGAAACTGATGAAAACTATAAGATATCATCATTGTTCTTTTTCAATGTTGGTTCACATGGTGGAGGCGGTGAGATTGCCCGCCAGCGTTTCCTGAAACGTTTTAACTATCTGAAATCATTCCCAGAAAGCAAAGGCTTACCTTATATCGGAGTAGATTCCAACTTGTTTGATTTCTATTTGAAGCCTTGGGAGTATCAGGCAGGAGCATTTCTGCGTGCATCAGCTATTCTGTTGTTCCAGAGAAAGGTTTCCAAGTACTTTGCATCAGGTTCCAACTCATATTGGGAATTGATGTATTTCCCTTTCTCTAAGAGAACGGAGTATATGGAAGTTACCTTCTATGATGTATATGTCAATACGCTGCTCTCTACTGAATGTACAGAGATTATTGATGATGGTAATCAATATAGCAGAACACAGAAGACAGAGTTGATTGCAGATTATCCACCTGCACACCAATATTTGAATGTATGTGTTGATCATGCTGATGATTATCTTTCTGCTCAGAACTGTTCTATATGCTCTAAGTGTTTGAGAACATTGATTACTTTGGAGTCGTTGAATAAGTTGGAGGCATTTTCACAGGTATTCGATATTGAGAAATATAAAAAGATAAGTTATAAATACAAGTGTGAGTGTCGCTTATTATATGATACAGATGAATATGCCAAGGATAATGTAGATTTTGCCATAGCTCATGGCAATCCAATTCCTTCCTATGCAGAGGCTCGACTTTACCTTCTCCCTTCTCATGCAAAACATTTTGCAGGTAGAGTGTTGAGGAAGATGGCAAAAATAACTCATTTGAGATAAGAACGTATATGGCTTTAGATAGTGCTTCAAACAATAAGCGTATAGCTAAGAATACGATTCTTCTCTATTTTCGAATGTTTGTGATGATGGCTGTCGGCTTGTTTACAAGCCGCGTCATCCTCGATGCTTTAGGAGCATCAGATTATGGTATCTATAATGTAGTTGGAGGTTTGGTTACCATGTTCTCTGTCTTGACAGGAGCTATGTCTGTGGCCACAAGCCGATTCCTAACCTTTGCTTTAGGTGTAGGAGATAGAGAGCAGTTGAGAAAGACTTTCGTAACAGCAGTCAATATCCATTTATTGATAGCTGCTGCTATGATTGTTATTGCAGAGGTTGCGGGTATTTGGTTTTTGAACAATAAACTTAATATTCCTGCAGAACGTATGGGGGCAGCCAATATTGTGTTACAATTTTCCATCGCTACCTTTGTAATCAACCTTATCAACGTACCCTACACATCATCAATCATCTCTCATGAGCGTATGGGTATTTATGCCTATTTTACGTTATATGATGTGTTTGTTAAGTTACTCATAGTTTATGCATTATATGTATCACCTATTGACCGACTGGTGATCTATGCGCTTTTACTGTGTTTGGCAAATTTGACGACACAGATTATTTATTGGATATATTGTAAGCGAAAGTTTGAGGAATGCAGATATTCCTTCTGTATGGATAAGACCTTACTGAAGAAGATGTTTGGTTTTATCGGATGGGCCTTTTGGGGCAATGCAGCAGTAGTGGCCAAAGACCAGGGGATGACCTTGTTGTTAAACATATTCTGTGGAACACTTGTAAATGCAGCTCAGGGTGTGGCAAACCAGGTAAATGCGATGGTCAATCGCTTTGTCACTAACTTCATGACAGCTGTAGAACCACAAATCACAAAGCAATATGCAGCCGGTGAATATGAGTCAATGAATAAACTCATCATTCGCAGCACCAAGTTTTCTGCTTTTCTCATGCTTCTGTTGATAGTACCTATTATTGTGAATATAGATGATCTCTTAGGATTATGGTTGGTAGAAGTTCCTCTTCATACAAGTAGCTTTGTTTCACTCATTCTCTTTTATTCCTTTGTAGATTGCTTTACCACAGGATTGATAACGGGAATCTTGGCAAATGGAAAGATAAAGATATATGAGATAGCATTGACTATAATATATGCTGTAAATATAGCATGTGCTTATGTAATCTTAAAGTTAGGTATGTCTCCTGAGGCTCTTTACGGCCTGCTTATCTTCTTTAAGGTAATTGTGTTTATTACTCAATTAATACTTGGTAGAAGAATGTTCGCCCTTCCGTTAAGTGTCTATATTCGTTCGATGTTAAGATATGTTTTGCCGGTAATGGCATTGGGTATTATACTGATTTTCATTCCTTGGCATCTGTTTGATAATATTATTGCTAGAATGGCGAGTTCTATAGTTATCGTAGAAACAATTCTGTTGTCATCAGTAATGCTTATAGGTTTAGAGAATAATGAACGAGCTTTTGTATATAATAAGGTGAAAGAAATAACCAAAAAGATAAAGAAATAATGGGAATAAAATCTAAGTTGAAGCATACGATTTCTTTTTTGCTTCATGGTGAGGCCAAGCCTATTTATGCCAATATTCACTATCTTGCCCCAAACGAACATTTAAAGGGCAAGAAGATAGTCATTACTGGTGGAGGTAGAGGCTTGGGATTTGCTATGGCAAAGAAATTCGTATCTGAAGGAGCTAAGGTCTTAATTGCTGGACGTAATGAACAGACATTGAAACAGAGTGCATCAGAAATCAATTGCCAATATCTGCCTTTGGATGTTCAGGATACAACGTCATTTAAGGAGTTTATCGACAAAGCCGATCAAATGTTAGGAGGTCTTAATTGCTTGGTCAACAATGCTGGTATATCACTCCATGAAGAAGGATTCTTGGCTGTTTCACCTCAACAGTTCGATTCACAGGTTGGTACGAATTTAAGAGGATGCTTCTTCTTAACCCAGGCTTTCATTGAAAAATGTACTGAAACTCATCCAGAAGGAACTAAGAATATTCTCTTTACTTCATCTGAAACTAGCATGACAGTTGATGAGCGACCATATGGCTTGACGAAAGCTGCATTGAATAGTTTGGTACAAGGTCTAGCATATCGTTATGTCAACGAAAATTTCCGTATCAATGCTGTAGCTCCTGGTGTTACCGTATCAGATATGGTCGGTGGAGATGCCAATGGTGATTTGCGTTATGGTAATATTACTCATCGCTATTACCTGCCAGAAGAAGTTGCAGAAGTAGCATCCTTTCTTCTCTCTGATGCCTCAAATTGCTTGAACGGGCAGATATTGGTATGCAATGAGGGAAAAACAATTAATGCACGTTGGAAATAAAATTAAAAACATGGAATCAAAATTTAAATATACCAATGAACGGAATGTTCAAATCGTCATAGCTTTGTTGAAGGCTCATGGTATTCATCGAGTGATAGCTTCACCTGGAACAACCAATATGACCTTTGTGGTTAGTATCGAAAATGACCCATGGTTTCAGATATGGTCATCGGTAGATGAACGTAGTGCAGCTTATTTAGCTTGCGGTATGGCAGCAGAGACTGGTGAGCCTGTCGTTATCAGTTGTACTGGAGCTACTGCTTCCCGAAACTATATGCCAGGATTGACGGAGGCATATTATCGCAAACTACCAGTTCTTGCTATTACTTCAACTAGAGGTAATCACAAAGTCGGTCATTTGATCGATCAGCAAATCGATCGCCGAAACATACCAAATGACATCGCTATGGAAAGTGTAACCATACCAATGGTTAAAGATTCAGAAGATGAACGTTATTGTGAGATAGAGGCAAACAAGGCTATGCTGGCTTTGACATTGAATGGCGGTGGCCCTGCACATATCAATATGTACACAAGATATAGTAAGGATTTTAGTGTTAAAGAATTGCCACACGCAAATGCGATTTATCGTCATACTGTTTTTGAAAAGAAATGGCCAGAACTTCCACAAGATGGAAAAATCATGGTTAGAATAGGTTCTCATGCAGATTTTTCTGAGGAGTTAACCCAGGCAGTGGATGCATTCTGTGCAACTTATGATGCTATTGTTTGTTGTGATCATACCAGTGGATATCGTGGCAAATATGAAGTACATTCACAAATACTTTGTGCTCAAAACCAGTGGGCATCACCATTAACAAAAACAAACTTAAGTATTCATATAGGTGAGGTTTCGGGTGATGGATTTATTTGTTCTGCCAATCATGTATGGCGAGTTAACCCTGATGGTGCTCTTCGTGATACTTTTGGAAATTTGCGGAGAGTATTTATGATGCCAGAGATAGAATTCTTTAAGCACTATACTAAGGAAGCAGCTTCTCATCATGAATATTTGGATAGTTTGAATCAGGAAATTGAGAGTGTAAAAGCGCAAATCCCTGAGTTGCCATTTAGTAATATTTGGATGGCACAGCACATGGTTGATAAAGTTCCTGCAGGTAGTGAAATCCATTTTGGTATTTATCATAGTCTTCGTTCTTGGAACTTCTTTAAACTCCCTGCTGGTATTCAGGCAAAATGCAATGTAGGTGGTTTTGGTATTGATGGCGGTGTCTCAACAATGATGGGAGCATCATTTGTTCATCCTGATAAGTTGTTTGTTGGCGTGTTTGGTGATTTGGCTTTCTTCTATGATATGAATGTTGTTGGTAATCGTCATGTAGGGAATAATGTCCGCATTATGCTTATCAATAATGGTAAGGGAAATGAGTTCAGAAATTATCGTCATCCTTGTGCTTTCCTTGGCGAAGAGGCTGATGAATATGTTGCAGCAGCTGGTCATTATGGAAATAAATCTCATAAATTAGTAAAGGATTATGCAACTGATTTGGGATATGAATACCTTAGTGCAAGTAATAAAGACGAGTTTCTTGCAGTTGTTGACAAGTTCTTATCATCAGAAAAAAATGAGAATCCAATTTTGTTTGAGGTCTTCACTGAGACTGAGGATGAAAGTAACGCCCTAGAGATGCTTTGCAACATTGTTGTGGATCCTAAGTATGTTGCTAAACAAGCGATTAAGGGTGCTGTAAAGCAAGTCTTAGGCGATGTTGGCGTAAAGGCGGTAAAGAAAGCGTTGGGGAAATGATGTGAATAAACAAAGAAAAAATCCCAACCCATAAGCTTTTTTAGGACTTACAAGCTGGGATGATTTTGAACACGAATAACTCGAATAGTACGAATATCTGGGAACTGTCCGGGCTTTCTAGAGATGGAAGTCGATTTCCTTCAGCCATTCCTTGACATCGAAGCA